>UMEV01025765.1_pt1 | contig 10897 bp, 10 predicted proteins | sample 1964861 | NCBI WGS metagenome assembly UMEV01 (sample SAMEA4836031, study PRJEB28245) | human gut metagenome | biome: gut microbiome; material: fecal sample | place: Denmark | collected 2008 | reverse complement strand
ATATATTTGAAAGAAGAAAAGGGAGAATACAGCATAAAAAAATAAAAAGTTGGTACAAAGCAATATTAGTAATAAGATAGGAAGTGTTAAAAAATGAGAAAGATACTGTTGTTATTTATGATGTTATTATTTGCAATATCTGCTAGTTCAAAAGATTTTAAATATTATCCAAAAACAAAAGATGAACTTAAAGAGTTAATTGAGAATGAAGCTATCTATCTTGGTGATATAGATACATCAGCTATTACAGATATGTCTTATTTGTTTATAAGAGAAAGAAAGAAAATTGATAGCTGTGGAACAGTTTATGATTATAAAACTACAAAAAGAAAAAACTTTTCAGGAATAGGGAAATGGGATACTTCAAATGTAACTGATATGAGAGGCTTGTTTTACAACTTAAAAAATTTTAATGAAGATATATCAGCTTGGAATACATCAAAAGTAGAGGATATGTTAAGTATGTTTGAGGATGCAGATAACTTTAATCAAGCACTAAATAATTGGGATGTATCAAAAGTAAAAACAATGAAAAATATGTTTAGAGGGGCTATTTCATTTAATCAACCATTAAATAAATGGAATGTAAGTGAAGTAATAGATATGTCAGAAATGTTTGAAGCTGCCTATAAATTCAATCAAGCACTTAATTCATGGGATGTATCCAATGTAAAAGATATGTCATATATGTTTAATAATGCAAAAGAGTTTAATAAACCATTAGATAATTGGAATGTATCTAATGTTGAAAATATGAGTCATATGTTTAGTAATGCTAAAAAATTTAATCAGCCTATCAATTCTTGGAATGTCTCAAAAGTAGAGTATATGGATTATATGTTTGATGAAGCTAAATCATTTAATCAAAGTCTTAATCTTTGGGATGTTTCTAATGTAAAAAATATGCATTGTATGTTTTGTGAAGCAAAAAATTTTAATCAAGATTTAAGTATGTGGAAAGTAAGAGGAACGACTTTTACTGTGAATATGTTTTTAGGTTCTCCTCTTGAAAATAGAGAACCAAAATGGAAAGGACATTAAAGCAAATCTATTATTTAACAAACCTTAGTAAGAAGTCTTTCACTTTGGCATATTCACTTCTTAACAAGTTAAGGAGAGCAGCTAGAGAAGTGGGAGTAATTCCCATATTTATTAATTATGTCAGGATATTTACGATTCTAGCACTCATTTATAGGAATGAAGGGTGTATTTTTTATATATGAAAATTTGAAATATCTTCTTATATAGGTTATAATAAAAAAAATGATAGATGGAGTTTAGAAGTTTCATTTATTAGGATAGGGAGTGATTGAAATGATGTCAAATATAAATGTAATGGTAGATGAGGAAATAACAAAAGAAGCAACAGAAATTTTTACAAAATTAGGTTTTGATATGAATACTGCTATTAATATTTTTTTAAGAAGTGCTATAAGAAAAAAGGGGATTCCATTTGATTTATTAGTTGATGAAGTTGATGATTTTGCTAATTTTAATGATGAAACTATTGAGGCTATTGAAGAAGCTGAAAGAATATGCAAAGATCCTAACAGAAAAAGATTTTCTTCTTCAAAAGAATTAAGAGAGGCATTTGGAATATGAGTAAGAAAGAAATAAAATATCAGTTAGATCCTACCAATAAATATCTAAATGATCTAAAATTAGCAAAAAAGCAAGGGAAGAATTTAGATAAACTTGATGAAATAGTAGATATTTTAGCAGCTGGAAAACAGCTGGAACCTAAATATAAAGACCATAAATTAAACGGGAAATATCAAGGCTATAGAGAATGTCATATTGAAGCCGATTGGCTGCTAATTTATAAAAAATTTGATAGTATATTAGTCTTAATTTTATTGAGAACAGGCAGTCATTCAGAATTATTTTAAGATTTGAAAATTTTGAAATAATAAAAAGAAAATCCAAAAAAGTTAATAAAAATAAAAAGTGTGAGTAGTTTTACCTACCCACACTTTCTTTATATATAAAGGGAGTTATGAAAATTAAATTTTATTATTTTTCTTTAAAAACAATATGATTATTATCTAAATCTATTAAAACATCAGATTTTTCATGAATTTCATTTGCAAGAATTTTCTTAGCAAGACTTGTTTCAATTTCTTTTTGTATATATCTTCTTAAAGGTCTTGCACCATAGTGAGGATCATAAGCATTATTAGCCAAATAATCAATCATCTTATCAGAAAATTCAAGTGTAATGTGTTTAGATTTTAATTTATTTTCTAGGTCTTTTAGACTTAATTTTACAATTTCTTTAATAGCTGGTAAATCCAAAGCCTTGAAAGTAATTATTTCATCAATTCTGTTCAAAAATTCTGGTTTAAATCTAGCTTTTAATTCATCTGTTACTTTTTCTCTTGTACTTTCAGAAAGAGCAGGGTCTTCAAGTATTAAATGGCTACCTATGTTAGATGTCATTATAATTAAAGTATTTTTAAAATCCACTATTCTTCCTTGTCCATCTGTAAGTCTACCATCATCTAAAACTTGTAATAGCACATTAAATACATCAGGGTGAGCCTTTTCAATTTCATCAAATAATATTACTGAATAAGGTTTAGTTCTAATAGCTTCTGTAAGTTGTCCTCCTTCTTCATAACCAACATATCCTGGAGGAGCACCTATAAGTCTTGTGACTGAAAACTTATCCATATATTCACTCATATCTATTCTAACAACACTATCTTCACTATCAAATAGGTTATATGCCAAAGTTTTTGCAAGGTATGTCTTACCAACACCAGTAGGTCCTAAGAATATAAATGAACCCATAGGTCTATTAGGATCTTTTAACCCTGCAACTGATCTTAGCATAGTGTCTGCAACAGCTTTAACAGCTTCATCTTGTCCTTTAACCCTTTCTTTTATATGGTCTTCAAGATGTAACATTTTTTCTTTTTTAGTTTCAGTAAGTTTTGATACAGGGATACCTGTCCATCTTGAAACTATATCAGCAATTTCATCAGCCGTAACTTCTTGTTTTAAAAGAGAATCATCTTTTCCATCTTTATCAATTTTATTTTGTTGTTCTTGTAATTCTTTTTCAAGAGTTGCAAGTTTACCATATTTTAATTCTGATAATTTAGTTAAATCATATTCTCTTTCTGCTTTTTCCATTTCAAGTTTAACATTTTCAATTTCTCTTTTAATATTTTTAATTTTAGAAATATCTTCTTTTTCAAGTTCCCATTTAGATGTTAAAACTTTCTTTTCTTCATTTAATTCTGCTAATTCTTTTTCTATGACTTTTAATCTTTCCTTAGAAGCATCATCAGTTTCTTTTTGTAATGCCTTAATTTCAATTTCTAATTGAAGAGCTTTTCTTGTTAATTGGTCAAGTTCTTCTGGCATAGAGTCAATTTCTGTTCTTATCATTGCAGCAGCTTCATCTATTAGGTCAATAGCTTTATCTGGAAGTTTTCTATCAGTTATATATCTTTGACTAAGTACAGCAGCTTCAACTATTGCTGCGTCAGCAATTCTAACACCATGATAAGTTTCAAATTTATCTTTAAGACCTCTTAATATTGAAATAGTATCATCAATATTAGGTTCATTTACTAATATTGTTTGGAATCTTCTTTCAAGTGCAGGATCTTTTTCAATATATTTTCTATATTCATCTATTGTTGTTGCACCAATAACTCTTAATTCTCCTCTTGCAAGCATAGGTTTTAACATATTACCTGCATCAAGAGAACCTTCTCCTTTACCAGCACCAACTATTGTATGAATTTCATCTATAAAAAGAATGATATTTCCATTTGATTCTTCAACTTCTTTTAAAACACCTTTCATTCTTTCTTCAAATTCACCTTTATATTTTGCACCTGCAACCAAAGCACCCATATCAAGTGAAAATATCTTTTTATTCTTTAAACTTTCAGGAACATCTCCATTTAATATTCTTTGAGCAAGCCCTTCAACTATTGCAGTCTTACCAACACCAGGTTCTCCGATTAAGATAGGGTCATTCTTTGTTCTTCTTGAAATTATTTGTATAGCTCTTCTGATTTCAGAATCCCTACCTATGATAGGGTCTATCTTACCTTCTCTGGCAAGTTCAACTAAATCTTTTGCATATTTTTCTAAAACTTCATAAGTTGCTTCTGGGTTTTGATTATCTACTTTTCTATTCCCTCTTATATTCATCAATACCTCCATATATTTTTCTAAATTGATACCCAATCTTTTAAAAATTGGCATTTCTTCTATCATAGCTTTAAAAATATGTTCAACACTTAAAAAACTATCTCCCATTTCATTCATAATTTTTTCTGCACGATTTAAAATGGAATTTGTCTTTTGGTCAAGTGAAATATTCTCATTACTAACCTTCACTTCAACTTTTGGATAATTATTCATTTCTTTTTCCAATTCAGAAATAATATATTGTAAATTCAATCCCATTTTTTCTATTACTCTTGGAATTAATCCATTATTTTGCATAAGTAAGCCCAAAGCTAATGCTTCTGGTCTTATACTTTGTTGCATATTACCCTTACTAATATCAACAGCTAAATTAATTGCAGAAATTGTGTTCTCTGTAAATTGATTTGGATTCATCATAAAAACCTCCTAACATTTTATTATTTATCTATTAATCTTTTATTTACTATTTTATTATCCTCTAATAGTTGGTTGAGGAGCTAGCTACCAAGATTTATCTTTGGTAGCTAATTCCTGCCTAAAATAATATAGAGGGGAGATTTATTAGCACTCTATTTATTCGGTTGCTAATAATCATAGACTATATATATCATATATAGAATCAAATGTCAAGTATTTTTTAAAAATTTTTTTGAATATTTAATTTTTCTTAATAAAATGAAAAATATTATTTTTTCTTTTAGGAAGTTTTCAAATACTTTATATATTTGACTGTAAGATTAATTATTTTAGTTTAAAGAAAAAAATTTGGTATAATATTTAAAAATAAATATAAACAGGAGATAAGTTTATGAAAATAAATTGGAAAATATTTAGAGAGATATTATATCTTGCAATTCCAGCAGTAGGTGAAATGACTTTGTACATGATGATTTGGATTTTTGACACAATGATGATTGGAAAATATGGTGGACAATTAGCTGTTTCTTCTGTTGGATTAAGTACAGAGATAATTTATAGCTTTTTTAATATTATAATTGCAGTTGGTGTTTCAACTGCTTTAACTTCTCTTATTTCAAGAGCAATTGGTTCTAAGGATTATAAAAAAGCAGAAATAATTGCCAATGCAGGAATCAAAATAGCAGTGGTATTAGCTTTAATCTTTTTTTCATTGTTATTTTTTGTCCCTGATAAAATTTTAAATTTGGCTGGAGCAACAAAAGAAATGTTACCATTAGCAACAAGATATGCAAAAATTTCTTCTTTCTCTTTCTTTTTACTAACACTTTCATCCACTACAAATGGAATATTTCGGGGAATAAAAGATACTAAAACTTCTCTGTATGTGGCTGGGAGTATTAATATTGTAAATTTATTTTTAGATTATGTTTTAATTTTTGGAAATTTTGGTTTTCCAGAATGGGGAATCACTGGGGCAGCAGTTGCAACTGTTGCTGGAAATTTTATAGGAATTTTATTACAATGGAGTAGATTAAAAAAACTTCCTTTTAAGATTTCTCTCTTTTCTTCTGTTTCTAAAAAAGATATTTGGGAGATTATTCGTTTTGCTGTTCCTTCTGGTCTACAAGAAGCTAATTTTAGTTTATCCAGACTATTAGGACTTACTTTCATTTTAAGTTTAGGAACTACTGCTTTTGCAGCAAACCAAATAGGAGTTGCTATTGAAGCTATATCAACTATGCCAGGTTGGGGAGTTGCCATAGCATGTACAGCACTTGTCGGACATAGCATAGGAGAAAATAATCCAAATAAATCACAGGAGTACACTTTATACTCTACAATCATTGCCTCTATTTTTATGGGAATTTTGGCTTGCTTTTTCTTTTTTATTCCTAAAACATTAGTTTCTTTTTTTATCAATAAACAAGAAATTGATGTTATTAAAATAGGTGCTATATGCTTACAAGTGGCAGCTTTTGAACAAATTCCTATTGCAATAGTAACAGTACTTGGCTCATATTTTAAAGGAATAGGAAATCCCAAAACACCTTTTTATGTTTCTTTTTTTACTAATTGGTTTTTAAGACTACCTATTGCCTTTTACTTTATTTCTATTCTAAGGTTACCTGTTTATATTTATTGGTTTATTACAACATTTCAATGGTTAGTGGAAAGCGTTATTCTTTACTATCTATATAGAAAAAATATAATAAAGAGATAACATTTACCATTTTGTAAATATGCTATATGATAATTTGATTATAATGTATTATCAATAATTTTAAATATCTTCAGGTATCTTTTTATCTCTAAACATTTTATCTGCAAGATAAATAAATGGTGTATCACAGATAGCAACAATAAATTTAATTATATATGTTGATAAGAAGATATTAAACATCACATCTATTGGATATACTCCATAGAAAGCAATGGTTGTAAACACCACATTATCTATAAGTTGACTTAACATTGTGCTTCCATTGTTTCTAAGCCAGATAAACTTTTTTTCTGGAAAAAATTCCCTAATTTTGTGATATAACCAGACATCATGAAATTGAGATATTAAATATGCAATAAGCGAAGCAATAGCCAATCTTGGTAACAATGAAAATATGCTTTTTACACTTTCAAATATAGCTAAACCTTCTGGAACATCAAGAGGTTTAAAGTGTATAGCACATTGCATTATTAAAGTTGTAGCAATAAGTGAGAAAAATCCAATTTTTACAGCTGTATTAGCAGCTTTTTTACCGTAGTTTTCACTTAAAATATCAGTTATTAAAAATCCTCCTGCATATAAAATATTTCCAAGAGTTGCTTCCAAACCAAAAAGATTTACAAGTATTACAACTTGTACGTTTGCTAAGATAGTAGAAATAGGTACCCAAATATAAAGCCCTATCTTTCCAAACTTTCTATAAGCAAAAAGTATACAAAAAAAATTAATTACCAACATTAAAAACCAAAAAAATATATTGTGTATCATTGTTCGAAGACCCCCAAATCTTTATTATCTATTAAAATTTCAATCCTATCATCATCAAAAAGATATTTCATATCTTGTACAAACCATTTTACAAGCTCAATATCTCTTTTTACAGTCGTTCCATTATCTACAAAAACATTTATTGTTACAGCTTTAAAATATTTTAATCCAATCTCAATATCTTTTTTTATCATTTCTTTTGTTTGTCCCTGAGTTGCTATCAGTAGACAAACTGAATAAATTTTTTCTGATAATTCTTTTATTTTCTTTTCATCTAGGAAAATATTTTTATTATAGACCTTTCTTCTAAAATCATTATCAAAACTTTCTATCCCTGTTCTAAACCTAATTTCAACTTTTTTCTTCTCGTTGAAATAGTCAATTATTTCATTTAAACGAGAAAGATAAGAATAGAAAATTTCAAAATACAAAATTTTTATATCCTTTTCATAGACTATTTCTCTTATTTTTTCCAAAGTTTTCTTAGGAATTTCAAATACAGAACCAGAATTTATAACTTCTAAAATTCCAAATTCTCCTGTTATTTCCTTTAAAACTCCCAAATTAACTTTGTTGATTTCTTCCTCATTATTTGAGTTATCCTCTATGTAATTACAAAAACTACATTTCCCATAAGCACAAGGAAAAGACTTTAAGAGAACTATCTCCCTTTGAAATTTTCCTTCTACTTTACTATACCTAATTCCCATTTTCCTCCTATACTGTTAGTTGATTAATTTAAAATATTATATAAAATAATAGGATAAATTTTTCTTGAAAACTATTAAATTAATCTTTAAACGAAACTACTGCGACATCCATAAATGTTTGGAGAGCCTTTGAGGAGCTCGAAAAACATTTATGGCTGTCAAGTAGTTGAGATAAAAAAGTAGAAATTGATAGAGTCTTTTCAAGAAAAATTATTGTAAAAGAATTTTATATAATATTTTACAAATAAAAAAGGGGACTTGCACCCCAAGTCTAGTTTTTTAAAGATGGTTTTGCTAGCACATCTACTTATTTAAAGAAACTGTCTCTGAATTAATAAAATACTAAAAGAAATTAATGAAGACAAATGACGAATTTTATTGTTAAGTGCTATGCTAGTAAGCGTTAAGAAAAGCAATTGTTTGAGTTGATTTATCAACGAGTTTTGCTTTTTAGCGAACGATTAGCACTTTAGATTTAAAATTCAGTCTCAGTCTGAGTTATTTCTTTTAGTATTTAGAATTTCTTTAACAATTCTCTATATTGTTTTGTTAGCATTCTTACAGTAAATTTTTTAATAAATTGATACCAGAAGAATTGCATTTTTTCCATTCCTCTAACTGAATCTTGTAACATTCTTTTAATAAATTCTTGTTCTTCAAAACTCATTTTTATTTCAGTAGTTTCTTTTTTAGAAGCTGTATCTGTAATATAAGTTAGGAAGTTATATACACCTGCATATTGACTATTAGAAGCTGTATCAGAAAATTGCTTTTTAGCTTCGTTTATAAATCTAACAAGAAGTTTTTTATCAGTTTTATCAAGTTTTATAGTGTATTTTCTTTTACCTTTTCCTATTTTTTGAATACTGTTCATCATTCCCATCATAGATGACATATTATTCATTTCCATAGGGCTTAATGCCCCAGGATTAACTCTTGTAGCCTTCATATTTATCACCCCACTCTTCCAATTATTTTTTCAATTTCTTCTATTGATATTGCACCTTTTCTAAGTATTTTGGGAACATCAGAAGTTAAATCAATTATAGTTGAAGCTTCCCCTAATTTACATTTCCCTGAATCTATTAAAATATCAACTTTTGATTTTATAGTCTCAGATAATTCATCATAAGACTTAGGAGTAGCTTCTCCTGAAATATTAGCACTTGTTGTGGCTAAAATCCCTCCTGCTAAATCTATAATTTTTATAGCTAAATCTAAATTAGGTATTCTTACACCAATAGTATCTCCACCAGAAACCATAATACTAGGAATATGTTCTTTCCTTTTTAGTATCACAGTTAATGCCCCTGGCCAGAAAGCCTTGGCTAATTTCTTTAATAGATTTTTATCAGAAACATAAGCAACTTCTTCAACCTTATCAACAGAACTTAAAAGTGCAATAAGAGGAGAAGAAAAACTTCTACTCTTTGCAAGATAGACATTATTTATACTTTGTTCATTAGTAATAACAGCACCTAAACCATAGACAGTATCAGTTGGATAGATAATAAGTGAGCCTTTTTTAATTTCTTGTGATAATAAAGTCCACTTATCATCACTGATATCAGAGATTCTCTCAATTTTTATATATTTTTCCATATTAATTAAATAGCTCTGAAACAGATTGATTGTTAGTTATTCTATCTATTGCATTTGCAAAAACAGAATCTACTGATATTATTCTAATTTTGTCTATTCTTTTTCTTTCAGGTAAAGCTATTGAGTCTGTAATTATTACTTCTTTTAAAGCACTTTTTTCTAATCTTTCTATTGCTGGATCAGAAAATACTGCATGTGAACAACAAGCATATACTTCTTTTGCTCCTCTTTGAGCTATTGCATCTGCACCATTTGTAATAGTTCCAGCTGTATCTATCATATCATCTATAAATATAGCAATTTTTCCTTCAACTTCTCCAATTAAATTCATAACTTCTGCAACATTAGGTTTAGGTCTTCTTTTATCTATAATTGCTATCTTACAATCTAATTTTTCAGCTAATTTTCTAGCTCTTTTTACTCCACCAACATCAGGAGAAACTACAACAACATTATCTCCCAAGAATCCCTTTTCTTTAAAATATCTAGCCATTAGAGGTAATGCTTGCATATGGTCAACAGGGATATCAAAAAAACCTTGAATTTGGTCAGCATGTAAATCCATAGTAACAATTCTATTTACACCAGCTGTTGTAAGTAAATTTGCAACAAGTTTAGAAGTAATCGGTTCTCTTGGCTTAGATTTTCTGTCTTGTCTAGCATAGCCATAGTATGGAATAATAACATTTATTGTTTTAGCTGAGGCTCTTTTTAAAGCATCAACAAATATTAAAAGTTCCATAAGATTTTCATTTACAGGTTCAGAAGTAGATTGAACAACAAATACATCTCTACCTCTAACAGTTTCTTCAATTTCAATATAAACTTCTCCATCTTTGAATCTTTGAATTTCTGCTTTTCCAAGTTGTAAACCTGCTTTTTCAGCTATTTTTTTTGCTAATTCTAAATTTGAATTTCCAGAGAAAATTTTAACATTATTAAAATTTATCATCTTACTTTTTCCACCCTTCCTTTATTATTTGTTTACTTCTTTCAACACTCAAAGAGTCACTAGGGACATCTTTTGTTATAACCGAACCAGCACCAATAAGAGAATTATCTCCAACACTTACAGGAGCAACAAGCATAGTATCACTTCCTATAAATACTTCTTTACCAATTTCTGTTTTAAATTTATTTTTACCATCATAGTTACAAGTTATAGTTCCTGCACCTATATTAGTTTTTTCACCAATATGAGCATCACCTAAATAAGTTAAGTGTCCAGCCTTAACTCCTTTTTCAAGTGTAGATTTTTTAGTTTCAACAAAGTTTCCAATATGGACATTTTCTTTCAAATGAGATTTTGGTCTTAGATGAGCATAAGGACCAATAGTTACTCCATTTTCAACTACACTTTCTTCAATGACAGAGCTTTCAATTCTAACATTATCATATATTTTGCTATCTATAATTCTAGTTCCCGATAATATTTCAGAATTTTCCCCAATTTCTGTATTTCCTTGTAGAGTAACATTAGGATAGATAGTTGTATCTCTACCAA
>UMEV01011908.1_pt1 | contig 10952 bp, 8 predicted proteins | sample 1964861 | NCBI WGS metagenome assembly UMEV01 (sample SAMEA4836031, study PRJEB28245) | human gut metagenome | biome: gut microbiome; material: fecal sample | place: Denmark | collected 2008 | reverse complement strand
GGACGCCGCGACGAGGAGTGGCTCCGCTTCCAGAGCGAAGAACTCACGGCTGCCAACCTGCGCGAAGGGGAACAGGCCGCCATCGAGGAAGAACTGGCCGTACTGGAGAACGCCGACCGCATCGGCGAGGTGCTCACTACGCTCCGCAACGCCCTCGATGCCGACGAAACCGGGGTGCTCACGCTCCTGAAAAATTCCGAGAACGACCTGACACGCATCCGCGAACATTTCCCCGCGGCCGGGGAATACGCCGCACGCCTGCACTCCGTACTCGAGGAGCTGAAGGACATCGACAACGCCGTAGCCGCCGACAGCGAACGCCTCGACGCCGACCCCGAACGGCTGGCCAAACTCGCCGCACGCCTCGACGCCCTCTACGCCCTGCAACAAAAGCACCGCGTCGCCTCCGAAGCGGAGCTGATCGCAGCCCGCGACCGCTATGCCGCACAGCTCGCCGCCATCGTACACGGCGACGAAGAGATCGCAGCGGCTGAAAAAGAACTGGACGCAGCCGCACAGAAGGCCGGCTCGCTGGCCGACAGGCTGCACAAGGCACGCGCAAAAGCCGCCCCGGCCTTCGAAAAACAGATACTGGCGACGCTCGCACAGCTGGGCATGCCCGAAACCGTATTCCGAGTGGCGCTCACCCCGCTCCCCGACCTCGGGCGCACGGGAGGCGACGGCGTGGCATTCCTCTTCTCGGCCAACCGCAACGCGACGCCCCAGAGTGTCGAGCGTATCGCTTCGGGCGGTGAGCTCTCGCGTGTCATGCTGGCGCTCAAGGCCCTGCTTGCCCGGCGGATGCAGTTGCCGACGGTCATCTTCGACGAGATCGACACGGGCGTCTCCGGGCGCATCGCCGACGCCATGGGCGAGATCATCGAATCACTCTCCGCGACGTTGCAGGTCGTGGACATCACCCACCTGCCGCAGGTGGCGTCGAAAGGCGCAGCCCATTTCGTGGTCTACAAACGCGACGGGCGCACCGGCATCACGCGCCTGACGGACGAGGAGCGCATCACCGAGATCGCCAAGATGCTCTCCGGCAGCCGCATCACCGATGCCGCCATAGCCCAGGCACGCATTCTGCTGGGCAAATAACCGCACACGCAACTACCCGCCGGCCGGAACGAACCTTTTGTCCGGCGCACTTTATGAACTCCGTATATTGACCCCGACATTTACCGCACAATGAATGAATTGACGAAGATTGCGGCCGCCAACCAGCAGCGCGCCCGCGAGGTTATCCGCGACTCCGGGCTCGAAGCCGCATGGCGCTCCGTCGGCGCCGAACCCAACCTGGTCGGGTCGCTCCGCACGGGACTGCTGATGACGCACCGCGACATCGACTTCCACATCTACTCCTCACCGCTGCGCCTTGCGGACAGCTTCGCAGCCATGGCGCGCCTGGCCGAAAACAGCCGCATCCGCAGCATCACCTTCAACAACCTGCTCGACGCCCCCGACCAATGCCTCGAATGGCATGCCTGGTATGCCGATGCCGACGACCAGTTATGGCAGATCGACATGATCCACATGCCGAAAGGTTCGGCCTACGACGGCTATTTCGAACGGGTAGCCGACCGCATCGCCGCCGTGCTGACCGACCGGACGCGCGAAACGATCCTCCGGCTCAAATACGAAACCCCGGAGGCGGAGAAGATCATGGGTATCGAATATTACCAGGCCGTACTGCGCGACGGCGTGGGCACCTACACGGAATTCGAAGCCTGGCGTGCCGCCCACCCCGTGACGGGGATTCTGGAGTGGATGCCCTGACAAAAAATGCGGCCCTGTCCTGCCAAAAGATCGGAACCGGGAGCAGGGAACAGGGGCGGCAATGGCGCAGCACACGCCGCCGGTATCGGGCATTCAACGCCGTGCATCGCACAATCCGGCATCCCCGGGGCACGCAGCGCATGACAACAAGCCCGCACATAAAAAAAGCAACCCCGCAGGGTTGCTTTTTTCAATCGGCGACGGCACCGCAACCCGCCTCGGCCGCTATCGGCACGGGCTCAGTCAGCCCGGTATTTCCTGTTGGTGACGTCGATCGTCCGGGCTTCGAACAGCCCCAGGTCGGCGGCAGGGCAAGCATTCGCAGGGACATTTCTGCCATCGTAAATATCGGCAAAATCATAGCTGCTGTCCGTAGTCAGCCAGTTCCACAGCTCGGGATAAACCTCCTTGATATGCACCGATTCGCGCGGATAGTTGAACCAGTCGAACCCGCAGAGGTAGCCGCCGTTCTCGTCGACATACTCCGTCCCCGTGGCGGTGATCACCAGCCCGTAGGGCAATTTGTCCTTGTCGAACGAATCGTTCAGGTAGGCAGTCGACAAGGCATAGAGTTCCACGCCGTTATCCACCTCGATATACCACTCTACGCGCATCAGGCCGTTCCCTTCGATCTTCGACACGTCCCAGTTGCGGATCGTCGACCCCAGGTACTCGCCGACCTTGATATTGACCTTGTCGTAGGTGTTGAGCGTCCCTTCCATCGACTTGAAATACTGCGACCTGCAATCGGCACCGTCGGGGGTGATCAACCCCTTGAAGACACGCTTGCCGCCCTTGTAAACGACACATCCCAGTTTGATGGATTTCGTCGACCCCAACGCCACGGGCTGTACGCCGAACCCGAAGATATTCTGCCGGGTCTGGTACAGCACATGGATGACCAGGTCGTTGTAATCGTAATCCCCGCGCCTGGAGTCCTCGAAACATACGACCTGAAACAACTGCGATTTGTTGCCTGCAAAATTGGGGTATTCATCGCGCGGGACGAACGTCGTCGTCAACCCCTCGTCCGAACGGGTCAGGGTCATCCGCGGCACCCAGATCGTCATGGGGCTTTCGGCCTCGGCCAGCGTCACCCCGTATGCCTTCACTACGGTGATGCAACCTTCTTTCACGGGGACATCGTACGTGCCGGCCGTTTGGTAATGGTCGATGTCGACGTCCACGGGACTGCCGGGACGGACATCGCTTTTCTCAATGCAGGAGGCAGCCAGGAAGGCCAGCATTAAGATGGTAATTTTCTTCATTGTGGGTGTGTTAGATTAATAAAATGGTTCCGCATCTCCCGTTGCACTTCTTCCCCACTCCTGGGAACCGATTATTTTGCTCGGACAAAGTTAGATATTCCCGCCTCAAATACCAAACAAATCAGCCAAAAACGCACTCAATACAGCCCATTTTCATTTTCAAGGCCCGCCTGCCGCACCGGCAGGGCCTGAGGCTGTAATTTTCGCATTCGGCCTGCCGGTCATGGCAATGGCCTATCGCATCGACGGCATTTCGGACGGCCACACACGCGGCCCTCACAGCCGGCTCATGGCTCCCGGGCGCATGAGCGACAAAGACGCAGCCGACACTACAAGCCCGGGCAATTCGCCGGGGCGCAGATCGGCTCGGCCGGCATATGATAGATGCCGAACCGCAAATGCGCGGACAGGAATAGCCTTGCGGCCAACGGAGCGCCCCCCGGACGCAACCCCTTTCCGGCCAACTGCCCGCAGCGCCGAAGAATGCCGCTTCGACCGCTTCGCGGCAAAACAAAAACCGGAGCCTCAGCGGAGGCTCCGGTTTTCCATATTGCGAACCGATGATTACATCATGCCGCCCATACCGCCTGCGGGCATAGCAGGCATGGCGGGAGCATCGGACTTCTTCTCCGCCAGCACGCATTCGGTGGTCAGGAACATCGAAGCGATCGAAGCGGCATTCTCCAGCGCAACGCGCGACACCTTCGTCGGGTCGATGATACCGGCCTTCAACAAGTCTTCATACTTGTCGTCGCGGGCGTTGTAACCGAAGGCATCCTTGCCCTCCTTCACCTTGTTGACAACGACCGAACCTTCGCCGCCGGCGTTCTCGACGATCTGGCGCAGCGGCTCCTCGATCGCACGCTTCACGATCTGGATACCGGTCGTCTGGTCTTCGTTGGCACCCTTCATCCCTTCGAGGGCCGCCGTAGCGCGGATGTAAGCCACACCGCCGCCCGGGACGATACCCTCTTCGACAGCGGCACGGGTCGCAGCCAGTGCGTCGTCCACGCGGTCTTTCTTCTCCTTCATCTCGACTTCGGTAGCGGCACCCACATAGAGTACGGCCACACCGCCGGCCAGTTTGGCCAGACGCTCCTGGAGCTTCTCCTTGTCGTAATCCGACGTAGCCTTGTCGATCGAGGAGCGGATCTGAGCCACGCGGGCTGCGATCTCCTCCTTCTTGCCGGCACCGTCGACGATCGTAGTGTTCTCCTTGTTGAGCGTCACCTTGTCGGCCGTACCGAGCATCGTAAGGTCGGTATCCTCCATCTTCATACCCTTGTCGGTCGAGATCACCGTAGCACCCGTCAGGATGGCGATATCCTCGAGCATCTCCTTGCGGCGGTCACCGAAGCCCGGAGCCTTGCAGGCGGCGATCTTCAGCGTACCGCGCAGCTTGTTGACCACGAGCGCCGACAGCGCCTCGCCGTCCACGTCCTCGGCGATGATCAGCAGCGAACGGCCGCTCTGCGCCACCGGCTCGAGCACGCCCATCAGCTCCTTCATCGTCGAAATCTTCTTGTCGGTAATCAGGATGTAAGGCTTCTCGAGCTGTGCCTCCATCTTCTCGGGATCGGTCATGAAGTAAGCCGAGATATAACCGCGGTCGAACTGCATACCCTCTACGACCTCCACATGGGTCTCGGTACCCTTGGCCTCCTCGACGGTGATCACGCCTTCGTTGTTGACCTTGGCCATCGCCTCGGCGATCAGCTTACCGATCGTCTCGTCGTTGTTGGCCGAAATAGTGGCCACCTGCTCGATCTTGTCGAAATCCGAGCCCACCTCCTGGCTCTGCTTGCGCAGGGACTCGACCACTTTGGCCACGGCCTTGTCGATGCCGCGTTTGAGATCCATCGGATTGGCACCGGCCGTCACGTTCTTCAGGCCTACGCCGATGATCGACTGTGCGAGCACCGTGGCGGTCGTCGTACCGTCGCCGGCATCGTCGTTGGTCTTCGAAGCGACCTCGCGTACCATCTGGGCGCCCATGTTGGCGAAAGCGTCTTCGAGCTCCACCTCCTTGGCCACCGTCACACCGTCCTTGGTGATCTGCGGCGCACCGAATTTCTTGTCGATGATCACATTACGGCCTTTGGGGCCCAGCGTCACCTTCACTGCGTTCGACAGCGCATCGACACCCTCCTTGAGCAGTTCGCGCGCCTCAACATTATATTTGATATCTTTTGCCATAACTTTATATTTTATATTCGTTCATAAGCTTATCCCCGGAGTCCCCCTTTGTCAAAGGGATTTTCAGAGGGAATGTAAAAATTTCGAGGTCAGAACGACCGGTTATCGTCAGATAATCGCCAAAATATCGTTCTGCTTCATGATCAGGTAATCCACGCCGTCGACCTGAATCTCCTGCCCGGCATACTTGCCGTAAAGCACCTGGTCGCCGACCTTGACTTCCATCTTGACCTCCGAAGTACCGGGGCCCACAGCGACTACTTTACCTGCCAGCGGTTTCTCCTTCGCCGTGTCGGGGATGATCAGTCCGCCGGCCGTTTTCTCCTCCGCGGGATTCGGGAGGACGAGTACACGATCCGATAATGGTTTTACATTCATAGCTTTTCAGTTTTTAGTTTATTATTGAATAGTTTGTTGCGCGTTAGCACCCATAGTCCCATCAATAGATGTGCCAACCGTTTTTTGGCAGACGCCAGGTGACAAAGGTACAGTCCGGCCTGCCATTTTGTCACCCGGGGCATTTTCCCGAAGATTTTTCACCGTTTTTTTTGCACGGACAAAAAAAGTGTATTACATTTGCATCCCGATACGACCGTTCGACGGTCACACGGTGGATGTAGCTCAGTCGGTTAGAGCGTCGGATTGTGGTTCCGAAGGTCGTGGGTTCGAGCCCCATCTTCCACCCAAAATGGTCTTCGAAAGAAGACCTTTTTTGTTGGCAGACAGCCGCAAATCAGCGCAAACAATCCTGTATATCAACGACATACGGAATTATTTCGTTTTCAGGCCATTGATAAAACGCTCCGAACAGCTTATCGGACGGGAAATGCAGAAGATCGGCCAAGTGTTCGCCGCGGCAAACTGAACGGCGGTAAATAAGGAACCGGGCATCGGAGCCATTGACTGCTCCGATGCCCGGTTGCCTATTAAAAATCTACTCCGCACTTTTGCAACAGCAGTTCGGTGCCGCAGGGAAAGACCTGCATGGGGTACGGTTCAGCAACCGTTTTATGCGACAACTATTTTTCCGGCGTTTTATACCCGATGGGGCGGGGCTGCTTGCGGGCCTGCGGGGTTTTGACAGACAGGGCGGCGATTGCCTGATAGATATTGTCCAATTCCTTGCGCATATCTTCCGACAGATCGTTTATCGCTTCGACGTTGTCCTCGTCGGTACGCTCCAGCAGGGCCAGTTTCGCGCGGATTTCGGACAGCTCGGCCGTCAGTGTCGTCGTTGTAGTGATGTAGTTGCGCATGGCGACAAAGGCCCGCATGACAGCGATATTCACCTGAATAGCGGCGTCACTTCTTAATACGCTCGAAAGCATGGATACACCTTGCTCGGTAAAAGCAAAAGGCATATATCTCGTGCCTCCTTTGTTTGAGGTCACAAATTGTGACCTCAAACTGTCTTTCAATGAGTTATACTCATCTATGGTTATTTCAAACATGAAATCCGCGGGGAATCGTTCGATATTACGGCGTACCGCCTGTTTCAAAACTTTTGTTTGAACTTGGTACAGTGGTGCCAGGTCGAAGTCGAGCATCACGCGCTGGCCGCGGATTTCGTAGATTTTATTTTGGATTACAGCTATTTCCATTGTTCGGGTTGTGTGAGGTGGGCGTTTCCGGTTTATCCGGCTTTCTGCCGGGCGTAGTAGTCGATCTGCGCCGTGAAACCCTTTTTCACGGTATCGCAATTCTTTCAATGCTTGTTTTTCAACGTCTTTGCAACCATTTTATCAAAATCCGACACAAAATGCTCGTCCTGTATCGGGCGGAATTTTTCGTATTCGGCCTTTGCGTGGGCCTTTGCGTCGGCACTCGAACGTGTCCCTTTGCCCGTCAAAAGCGTATAGCCATGTAACGAAAGTATTGCATTGACCTGTTCGACCCAGCCCTGCATCGAGATCGGGCGACCGCGTTTTACGCTTAATTCGGCATTGTCGAGGCAGATGTTTACCAACTGGTTCAACTCGCTCAATTCTTCGCGGGTCATGTAATTCTTAGCGACATAGGTATCGGAAAGCTGAATTTTCCCGCCCTTGCCCACGTCGCGCCACGTTTTCAGGCCCATGTGTTCTTTGCGGCTGTCTGCGCGGTCGATGATGATTTCGGCGGCGGTCTGGCCGATCACGGCATATTCGAGTTTGTTCTGTATCGAGGAATAGAAGTCGAACGTGATCTGCGCCGTCTTGTCATAGTCGTAACTCTGAGCAAAAATGTCGGTAAGTTTCTGGTAGAACATCCTCTCGGACGCCCGGATTTCCCGGATGCGTTCAAGCAATTCATCGAAATAGCGTTTGCCAAACACCGTTCCTCCTTGTTTCAATCGTTCATCGTCAAGGGCGAAGCCCTTTATCATAAACTCTTTCAGCACCCCCGTCGCCCATTGCCGGAAGCGTGTCGCCTGCAACGAATTGACCCGATAGCCGACCGAAATAATCGCATCGAGGTTGTAGCAGTTCGTCAGGTATTTTTTCCCGTCGTCGGCAGTTATTTCCATTTTGGAAACAACTGCTTTTTCGTCAAGTTCGCGGCTGTCGAAGATATTTTTCAGGTGCTTGCTGATTGCAGGGACTTCCACGCCGAAAATTTGAGCCATTCCTTTCTGGGTCGTCCAAATGGTTTCGGCGTCGGCGTCGGCAATTACCTGTATGCTGGTTTTGCCGTCCTCCGAATTGTAAAACAGAAAATTCGTATAGGCTTCAATTTCATTTGCCATAGTAGCGGTTATTTGTTTTTCTGCCGGGCGTAGTAGTCGATCTGCGCCGTGCAGACCCGTTCCACGATGTCGCGCAGGCGTTCGACTTTCGGCAGCAGCGCGTCGATGTCCTCTTTCGTTATTTCAAAATCGGGATTATAGCGGGATTCGACATAAGCCCGTTCCAAAAGTTTGAAAAGTCGTTCTTCCTCCGGCGTGTCGCGTGGAAACGCTTTGAATATTTCGGTCGTAAACCGCTTGCAGCGATTCATCAATTCAGTAAGTCTGTGTTCTTTGGGGCTATATAAAGTAAATACTAATTCTATTATACGCAAAAGATTTTCTGTGGCTTGATGCAAGTTAAATGAAGCCATTTTATAATTCTTCCTATTATAAGAATCAATATTTAAAAGAATGAACTCAATCGCTTTCGGTTTGAAATTGTCATCATAATATTTCTGCGCCCGCTCCTGAATCTCGTCGAAATTCAACTTGCGGCGGCGGGCCAACTTGTATTCACCCGAATCATACAGAATAATTCCCTGTCGTTTTATCTCCGTTTCGAAATAGTGGGCTTTTGAGAGCGCATAGTTGAAGTCGTCTATCCCGTAATTGATAAATTGGGGCTTGGTATGGAAAGGTCTGTTCTTGTGCTGAAAAAAAGCGTCGGCAATTTTGTCATACAGCGAATACTCAATCGCCCCGATTGGCTTGCGCGTCAGGATCAGTATGTCGTAATCGCTCATAAAGTAGGTCGGTACGCCGAACTCGATGCGCTGGTCGTAATCGACATAGGTATTCCGGGCATAACTGCCGTACAGGATAACCATGCCGACATCCTTTATGTTCCGGCGAACCAGATCGACAAGCTGTTTCAGGTCGTTCCGTTTATTTTCGGGTAAGAAGTTGACGCTCTTTTTCATAACTACAAAATTATGAAAAAAGTTGGTAAACCGCTTTGACCTGTCCATATTTTCGCTATATTTGCTTATCATTCCTGCAAATAGTCTGCAAAAGTTTCCCAAAAGGGGTGGCACGAAGCCACTTAAAAGAAACTAAAACAGACGATTATGCGGAATTATCAGAACTCGGCATAGCCGACGGACATAACTATAAAGGGTAAACAACTCTTTATACCATACGCAAACGTGGAAACCTCTTTCGGGAGGGTTTGAAAGTTGGTATAATGGTTGTCAGTCCTTGTTATGTCCCGCATATTTTTTGCGGGGCACGACAGGGGCGCAGGACAGCTACCAACTTTAGGTTTTCCACGACCTGCGTATGGGGCTGACACCGCGCCCCCTTTTTTATGCCTATCCGGGGCGCGGAACCCAGCTTCGAAATTCATCCTACGAATTTATGGAAACCCGTCGCGCCCAAAATACAATAAATTATACGGATTGCACCCGCCCCCTGCTTGGAGACGGGCGGAATCGGTATGACGATAGCGTCACCCGGTTGTCGGGTGCCTCTGTGATTTTACCGGAAAAGAAAAAGGTTGGAGCAGCGATTGTATCTTACAATTTCTGTTCTGACCTTTATTCGTTGGTGGTCGCAGGATATCTTACTATTTCTTTTTCGGCATCCGCTCGACTTCCTTACCCGTTTTGGGAGGCAAGTTGATAGGCATGAAAAACTCGGAAAGGGTTATATCGTAGAAAGTACAGATTTTGTGAAGGGACATCAAGGTTGGTACACGTTCCAGCATTGCGTAGCGATTGATACTCAACCCGACCTTATCAATCAAAAACTCTTACGTATGGCCGTATTGATCCCGAAACTCCTTGATTCGTAAAGCGACTATTTCTGCCAATGCAGGATCTATATATTTTGCCAAAGTTATTTGAGAAAAGTTATTCTTTCGGTGGGTAGTCGAACAGTTCGACATCAAAAAACTCCCGAACCGAAATTTTGTAGTGCATGCAAATTTTAAGTATGGACATCACCGTAGGCACTTCGCGACCGACTTCATATTTATTGATGCCTAAATGAACGTTGTCGATAAGATTCTCTTGTGTTTGGGCATGCGTGTTCCGTACTTCACGAATACGTTGAGATAGTTTCTCAACAAATACTTCGTCTTTGAAATATCGTTCTTTTTTTGCCATGAACACAAAAGAATAGCCAAACCAAGAAAAACTTACATTCTCGCGAATACTTATTGAGAACTTTTTATTATATTTGTGAGCGTTCTTTTTTAATAACAAAAACTATGTTACATTTGCAGTACTTATTAGGCAAAGTGACATATTGTAAAGGTTAGGACAGACCTTTATACCTACAGAAAACTGCTACCCTGTTGTAGAAATACAACAGATTTCAATGATGGTGTAAAATTTGTCTGAAACCCTTGTCATGCCTGCGGTCGTGTGCCGCAGGCGGGCTTGGGCGTAAGGGCAACTACCATCATTAGGCTGTAGCAGGCCGTCTGTAGGGGTTGTACCTGCGTCCTCGCCCTTTTTATGGGCGGGTGCAAGCACACCGCATCCGGCCCACCAATACCGCGCCGGGTGCATCAAGGTTATCCGAAACACCCGGCCCGCAGCTTCACACAGGAGCTTCGGGCGCAAGGACAGTTTTCCGATCCAAGGCTCGCGAGGCCGACCGTGAAAGGCTGTACCTGCGCCCATTTTCGATGGGGTCGGGAATGTTGAACAACAACTAACCCCGGCAATATGTTACGACAAATCAATCAGGAAGAGAGTATATTGATGTCTGTTGCTACCAACGGGTCAGCAGGCGTTACCGTGTTTGTCAGGGTTTCAGACAACAGGTATGCGCGTGTGCCTGCTGGAGCAGCCGAGCGAGATCGGTTAACTTGGGATAGTTATTATCCGGCTGCTCCTTTTTTCGGTCTATTCAGTCAATTCCACGATTATAACCGAAATGTTATTTCTTTACGCCATCATTCAGCAAACGGTAAAGTAAGTTTATTGCGATCCAATGAATTGATATACCCAAAATTGTCAGGCCCATTCGTCGAATTTCATAAGGCAATATTTTGG
>UMEV01003688.1_pt1 | contig 10984 bp, 8 predicted proteins | sample 1964861 | NCBI WGS metagenome assembly UMEV01 (sample SAMEA4836031, study PRJEB28245) | human gut metagenome | biome: gut microbiome; material: fecal sample | place: Denmark | collected 2008 | reverse complement strand
AGGCCACAAATAGGGACTATTTATTTTACAGGGTTCGTCAGTTTAGACTAAACCTACTATTTTATTAATCAGCCTTTGGTCCTGCCTCAGCAATATTCTTAGGCATATTAGGATATTTCTTAGTAAAGTTATCCTGGAACATCTTAGCAAGCTTCTTAGCCTGTGCATCGTAAGCAGCTTTATCTTCCCATGTGTCACGAGGGTTCATGATTTCAGAAGGTACGTTAGGACATGTCTGAGGAATGTCTACGTTAAATACTTCATCATGTTTGTACTCTACATCATCAAATGTTCCGTTTAATGCTGCAGTTACCATTGCACGAGTGTATTTTAACTTCATACGGCTGCCTACTCCGTAAGGGCCACCTGTCCATCCTGTGTTAACAAGATATACTTTAGTGTTGTATTTTTCAATTCTTTCTCCGAGCATGTTAGCGTATACGGATGGATCCATTGGCATGAATGGTTCACCGAATAATGTGGAGAATGTTGGCTGTGGTTCTGTGATTCCACGTTCTGTACCAGCAAGTTTGGATGTGAATCCTGTTACGAAGTGGTACATAGCTGCGTTCTCATCTAATCTGGAGATTGGAGGAAGTACACCGAATGCATCAGCAGTTAAGAAGATAACTACTTTAGGGATTCCGCCAACACCAGGAATCTGTGCGTTAGAAATATAATCAACTGGGTATCCTACACGAGTATTCTCTGTAAGAGATCCATCATCAAAGTCAAATTCGCGAGTTTCGTCATCCATGATAACGTTCTCTACAAGGCTTCCGAACTTGATAGCGTTGTAGATTTCCGGTTCGTTCTCTGCGCTTAAGTTAATACATTTAGCGTAGCATCCGCCTTCGAAGTTGAAGATACCTCTGTCAGACCAGCCGTGTTCGTCATCACCGATTAATTTACGGTTAGGGTCCGCAGAAAGAGTAGTCTTACCTGTTCCAGATAAACCGAAGAATACAGCTGTCTCATGAGTTTCTGGATCCATGTTAGCGGAGCAGTGCATTGGAAGTACACCTTCTTTTGGCATTAAGAAGTTCATTACAGAGAATACAGATTTCTTAATCTCTCCTGAGTACTGGGAACCACAGATAACTACCTGTTTCTGTTCGTAGTCAACGATGATAGCTGCTTCAGAATGAGTTCCGTCGATTTCTGGAATACATTTGAATCCAGGTGCAACGAAGATAGTGAAATCAGCTTCGCCATAGTTCTCTAATTCTTCTGCTGTAGGACGAATTAAGAGTTCATGAATGAAAAGGTTCTGGCTTGCTAATTCGTTAATGATACGGAACTTTCTTGTGCAGACAGGATCAGCACCAGCCATACCATCAAAGATGAAGATTTCTCTGTTCTGAAGGTAAGCGATTACTTTAGAACGAATTGCATTGAACTTCTCCTGAGTGATAGGAACGTTAACGCTTCCCCATGCAATGTCATCATGAACAGAAGGAGTATCAACGATAAATTTATCTTTAGGAGAACGTCCTGTATATTTACCTGTAGTTACAACGAGTGCACCAGTGTTAGAAAGCTTGCCCTCGCCTCTTCTTAAAGCTGCCTCTGTTAACTGTGCAGGTGTTAAATTGCGGTAAACTGCTTTAGGATTCACAATCCCAAGTTTTTCGATACCATATGTTTCCATAGTATTACCTCCTAAGTTGTATTTAAATTAAACTGTTGTACTTTTTATCGTACGTTGTCTATTGTACACTTTTTGTGTCGATTTTCCAATGAAAAAAGAATAAAAATCCCCAATAATGAAATTCCATTTTTTTTTCAAACACGCTCTAGTATAACAATGCAGGATTGAAATGTCAATTATTCAAAACAAATAAAATGACCAATTATGAGTAAAAATATTAAAAATATTTAAAAAACGCGTGTATACAAGCAATATTTTTAAGGAACCTTGCTGAGAATTTCTGTTTCCTTTTCTATTTCCTGCCTTAAAATTGCAAAATTGCAAGAACCAACATTCAGAACTGCTTCATGAAAATCAGAAATTTTAAATGATTTTCCAAGAGAGGCAGCCATCTCCTTTTCTAATTTGTTTAATTCATAATATCCAATACTGTAAGAAAGATAAGTAGCCGGATTTTCAATAACGTATTGGTAAAGTTGTTTTGTAGCGGATTTATCAATTCCGTAAGTCTTTAAATAATCGGCCAGTGCATTTTCATCATAATTTTTATAATTCACATATAAATCGCTCAGAGAGGACAGGGAGAGTGAGAGCAGGTCATTATCCCGATATAGCTGGCGGAGCTGTGCCTGTGTTTTTTCATCGACATCTTTAAATTCTGTAAAATTATAGCTGTATAACTGGGCATAAGTCCCCCATCCTTCGTCATATCCGTCACAGTGAAGAAATGTACGGAGAGGGGAAGGATTCGTACTTAAAAAATAATTCGTCTGGTATAAATGTCCCGGATAGCCTTCATGGGCAAGTGTGGAAAACATTTCGTTGGACTCCACACGGTTGTTATTGATGTAAATAATATTTGCATCTTTACTGTCAATTGGAGGTACAAGATAAAATGCACAGGCGGAAGTGCCGGAAAGAGCGTTAGGAACATTTTTTAATTCATAAGAAATGTTCTTTATTTCCGGGAAATCCACAAGAGAATCGTCTTTTAACTGCTCCATGATTTCCTTTGGTTTTGAAAGTGTCGGAACCGCACTGAGATATTCTGTATACAGGTCTTTATTTTGTGTTGTCAGGGAAGAAATATCTTTTATCGTATCTTTTAACTGTGTTTCCAAAGCTGTGATACATTCTTCCGGGGACATGTCTGTTCCGACATCGGACTGGAGAAGAAAACGATAGTAGTCCTGGCCATTTTCATATTCGCAGAGTCTCTCTTTTGTGCTGTTATCAGATGTAGTATGTTTGCTGCCTGTAGAGACCTGTAAAGCAGTTTTTAAATGCTCATATGCGGGAAATACTTTATTTGTAATGAGTAATCGGTTATTTGCGGTGTAGCTTGCTTTCTGATCTTCACTTAAAGTGTCAAGGGAATCCAGACGTTCCTCAAAACTTTCAACGAGAAGATTATTTTCTTCGCTTGCATTTAAAAATTGGTTAATCTGGTCGATAGTATCAGAGATTACAAAATCAGGGCTTACAATATCTGCGTTACGGCGCTCTTCCTCAAAATCAAGAACCTGCGTAAAAAGTTCTGGAATTTGATTTACAAGTGATAAATAATCTTTAATATCTTTTTCGTTGTCAAAACGATATTCGGAAAGAGTTACAGGAATATCCGAAGGTAATCCATCTGCACCGAAAGGAGAAGAATAAAGAATATATTTTTCACTCATAATAGTTTCATTTAGATAATCCTGAAAAATCTGCCAGGTAAGTTTCTGTTCTTTTGTCAGGCTGCTTGTTGGAAAAGTATAAAGTTCTTGAAGAAGTTGTTTTGAACGTTTGCAGTTTTTCTTTGCCGTATCCGAAGAAAGCTCTCCATAAGTGGGAGAGGGTTCCTTTTTAATACCGTAAGAAGACGGATCAGAGAGTTTAAAATGCAAAGTAATTGTGTTTTCGGTAGCGAATTCTTTAAAGCAGGAATCAAGAAACTGGTCAAATTTTTTCTGCTTTGAAGAATTATGTGCACTGGATTGTCCACAACCTACTAAACTGACTCCGCAAATAAGGATAAGAAGTAGAAAAAACAAGTGGGTAAATAGTGCTTTAGACAATGGTCTGCGATGATTTTTCTTCATAGTCGGCCTCCTTTGATAGCATTTTTATATCGGAAGATAAAAAGTATTTGGTATTATACTATGAATTATACAGGAAAACTATTAGTTTTTCAGAAAAATAACCATAGACGAATATTCGGATTTATTCTATAATAATATGTACGCGCAAAATTACCATGTAAATACAATTGCTGTATAAATCAGGGATAAAAGATTCTAAGGGTACATTAAGGAAAGTTGACGAACAGATAACAGACCTAATGACACAGGTTGCATAGGAGGTATAATAGATAAATGAGTAAGAAACCATATTACATTACAACTGCAATTGCTTACACATCCGGCAAACCTCATATTGGTAACACATATGAGATTGTTTTAGCAGATGCAATTGCAAGATTTAAGAGAAAAGAAGGCTATGATGTACGTTTCCAGACAGGAACAGATGAACATGGTCAGAAAATCGAGTTAAAGGCAGCAGAAGCTGGAATTTCTCCAAAGGAATTTGTTGATAACACAGCAGGAGAAATCAAGAGAATCTGGGATTTAATGAACACATCTTACGATAAGTTTATCCGTACAACAGATGAGGATCACGAAAAACAGGTTCAGAAGATCTTTAAGAAGCTTTACGATAAGGGTGACATTTACAAGGGACATTATGAAGGAATGTACTGTACACCATGTGAATCTTTCTTCACAGAATCTCAGTTAGTAGATGGCAAGTGTCCAGACTGTGGCCGTCCATGCCAGCCTGCAAAGGAAGAGGCTTATTTCTTCCGTATGAGCAAATACGCTGACCGTCTGATTCAGTATATTAATGATAACCCTGATTTTATTCAGCCAGAATCACGTAAGAACGAGATGATGAACAACTTCCTTTTACCAGGACTTCAGGACTTATGTGTATCCCGTACTTCTTTCTCATGGGGTATTCCTGTAGACTTTGATCCAAAGCATGTTGTTTATGTATGGCTTGATGCATTAACAAACTATATCACAGGCCTTGGATATGACTGCGATGGTGAAAGTGGAGAATTATTTAAGAAATACTGGCCAGCAGACTTACATCTGATTGGTAAAGATATTATACGTTTCCATACAATTTACTGGCCAATCTTTTTAATGGCATTAGATCTTCCGCTTCCAAAACAGGTATTTGGACATCCTTGGTTATTACAGGGTGACGGCAAGATGAGTAAATCCAAAGGTAATGTAATTTACGCAGATGACCTCGTAGATTTATTCGGTGTAGATGCTGTTCGTTACTTTGTACTTCACGAGATGCCATTTGAGAACGATGGTGTAATCACATGGGATCTCTTAGTAGAACGTATGAATTCTGACCTTGCCAATACACTTGGAAACCTTGTAAACCGTACAATTTCCATGTCTAATAAATACTTTGGCGGAGTTGTAGCTAACAGTGGAGTGACAGATGGATTTGATAAGAATCTTATGGACGTAGCATTAGATACAAAGCATAAAGTAATAAAATGTATGTCTAAGCTCAGAGTTGCAGATGCGATGACAGAAATCTTTAACTTATTTAAACGTTGTAACAAGTACATTGATGAGACAATGCCATGGGCTTTAGCAAAAGATCCTGCAAAACAGGACAGACTTGCTACAGTTCTTTACAATTTAGTAGAAAGCATTACAATCGGTGCTTCTTTACTTTCTCCATTTATGCCAGAAACAGCAGAAAGAATTTTTGCACAGCTTAATTCTTCCGAAAGAACTATGGACGAACTTGAAATGTTCGGTCTTTACGAATCTGGAAAGAAAGTAACAGACAAGCCAGAAATCCTTTTTGCAAGACTTGATGCAAAAGAAGTACAGGCAAAAGTAGACGAGATGAATGCTTCAAGACAGGCTCCAGCTGAAGAAGAGAAAAAAGATGACGAACCAGTAATCGACATCGAACCAAAAGAAGAAATCACATTTGATGATTTCGAAAAAATGCAGTTCCAGGTTGGTGAAATCATTGCCTGCGAAGAAGTAAAGAAGTCTAAAAAGCTTCTCTGCTCCCAGGTTAAGATTGGCAGCCAGGTAAAACAGATTGTTTCCGGTATTAAGAAACATTATAGCGCAGAAGAAATGGTTGGTAAGAAGGTTATGGTTCTTGTAAACTTAAAACCTGCGAAATTAGCCGGTGTACTTTCTGAAGGTATGCTCTTATGCGCAGAGGACGAAAATGGGGAATTATCCCTGATGGTACCAGAGAAGAAGATGCCAGCAGGCGCAGAGATTTGTTAATTAAATTCTGAGTTGCCGCAGGCAGGGGAGACGCTCCCGAAGAGAGGCAATACCCTATATTTGTGACTTTCGTCGCTGCAGGTTGAATGTTCGCTTAGACGCTCGCATCCAACCCTTGGTCTAAGGTCACAGCTATAGGGTATCTTCTCTCTTCGGGAGCGTCTATTTTCCCTGTGGTAAACCAAGGATTAAAGAGGTATACTATGATTTTTGATACACATTCTCATTATAATGATAAACAGTTTGATGCAGATAGAGCGGTCGTTCTCGAATCGCTAAAAGATGCTGGCGTGACACAGGTTGTCAATGTCAGTGCAAGCTGGAAAGACCTGATGGATACCTTAGAACTTATTTCGAAAGTACCTTTTATGTACGGTGCAGCCGGAATTCATCCAGACCATGTTGGTGAACTTAATGAGGAACGGATGGAGCAGCTTCGGGAATATTGTCACAGGGATAAAATCGTGGCAGTCGGAGAGATTGGCCTTGATTATCACTGGAATGTAGAGCCAAAGGAAGTACAGCAGGAGTGGTTTATCAGACAGCTTCATCTTGCAACAGAGGAAAAACTTCCTGTAATTATACATAGCAGAGACGCATCGCAGGATACATTTGACATTATGAAAAAGGAACACGCCGGAACGACAGGCGGTGTAATTCATTGCTTTTCCGGTTCTGCTGAAATGGCAAAAGAATATGTAAAAATGGGTTATTACATTGGTGTAGGAGGTGTCGTTACCTTTAAAAATTCCCGTGTGCTGAAGGAAGTTGTAAAGGCAATTCCATTAGAGTGTATTGTAGTAGAAACCGACTGCCCTTACCTTGCACCAGCACCACACAGAGGAAAGCGAAATAGCTCTGCATATCTGCCGCTGGTGATTGAAGAAATCGCAAGACTTAAGGAAATTACAGCGGAAGAAGTAGAAAATGTAACCTATGAAAATGCTCAGAGATTGTATGGGTTAATTCATTAGGAGAACAGACGAACTCTGGAAGAGAAAGAATCCATATCTGTGACTTTCGTCGCGGCGTGTTGAATGTTCGCTTAGCCGCTCGCATCCAACACTTGCTCCCAGGTCACAGATATGGATTCTTTCTCTTTTACATATTGTCCCTTTCTTGATTTCGTCTCTTGAATGAGATATCCATTTCATGTATTATTATCTTATTATAGAGAAACTAAGTAAAAATTTAAGGGGAAGACTTCAACATTGATTCCCCAAATATAAAATTGCTTTCAAAATCTTATGACAGCCCAAGGAGGTCTTATGGCGAATTTAGGAAACCCGCAGGAAACGATTGCAGTTTTACAGCGGTATGGATTTAATTTTCAGAAAAAATATGGACAGAACTTTTTGATTGATACGCATGTACTCGATAAAATTATTGGTGCAGCAGAGATTGGAAAGGATGATTTTGTTTTAGAAATCGGACCGGGAATTGGAACGATGACGCAGTATCTTGCGGAGGCGGCAAGGGAAGTTGTTGCGGTAGAGATTGATACAAAGCTGATTCCAATTCTGGAGGATACTTTAAAGGAATATGATAATGTTACAGTATTGAACGAAGATATTTTAAAGGTAGATATTCGCAAGATTGCAGAAGAAAAGAATGGTGGAAAACCAATTAAAGTCGTTGCGAACCTGCCTTACTATATTACAACACCAATTATTATGGGGTTATTTGAGAGTGAAGTACCACTGGACTCTATTACAGTTATGGTGCAGAAAGAAGTCGCTGACCGTATGCAGGTAGGCCCGGGAACAAAGGATTATGGTGCTCTTTCTTTAGCAGTACAGTATTATGCAGAACCATATATCGTGGCAAATGTACCGCCAAACTGCTTTATTCCAAGACCTGCGGTTGGTTCTGCAGTTATCCGTTTAACTCGTTATCAGGAAAAACCAGTTAAGGTAAATGATTCCGCATTTATGTTTAAGATTATTCGTGCTTCTTTTAATCAGAGAAGAAAAACGCTGCAGAACGGACTTTATAATTCAAGCGAACTTCGTATTCCAAAGGAAAAGACAGTAGCGGCGCTTGAAGAGATGGGGCTTACTCCGACAATTCGTGGAGAAAAGCTTTCTTTAGAGGAGTTTGCAAAGTTATCGGATATTCTTGGAAGATAAGAGCGTGTTTGAAAAATTATTCCTGCAATCTGCACGTCCCAATTTGCGGTATATTTTTACAGGATATTTGGTGGCATAAAAGTCATTCTGTAGAATACATTAGTGAAAAAAGGAGTATCATCATGGCAGATTATCAAAGGATACTTTCTTATTTGTATCGTTATGAAAAGGCAGAGAAAAAGGAATGCTTCGGGTTTGTTAAGGCAGAACAAAAGTCAGGCAGCCTTAAACTGACGATTCAGATAGACGATGAGCGTTTATTGCAGGGAATGGAGCTTAAATTATGTTTTTATGAGCGGCAGGGAGAGAGCTGGCAAGTCTGGCAGTTAGACACACTCATTACGCAAGAACATAAGGAAGAAATACATTTGACCTACCCTGCAGCTATGCTTCCGGCTGGTTTTCGGATAAAAGGACAGTCGGGAGTATTACTTTATTATCAGGATGCTTTTTATTACGGAAGTGTATGGATTGGAGAGGAAATTCCGACAGAAACTTTGGAGCCTCTTCGGTGGCATAAGATTGTGAATTCTGCAAAAGATAAATCTCAAATGCAGGAAAATAAATCTGGAAAAGATATTGCTGGTAAAATATCAGAAAAACAGACAGAGACAGAAAAGATTCTTCCAGATAAGATGTCAGAAAAACAAAAAGTATCAACAAGAAATATTACTGATGAAATGTTACAGGAGCAACAAGAATCAGAGGAAAATATTTTAGAAAAAAAAGGTCAGATAAACACAGAGAGTTTTGAGGAAAAGGATTTTCAAAAAAGAGCTGAGAATAAGATAGAGAACATAAAATCAGAGGAAAACTTGCCTGATTCAGAAAATGATATAGCACATAGCAATAATACAAATATAGAAGAAAGTGTTAAAATAAAAGAATTTTCAGAAGATGGTATTGAATCAAAAAATAAATCTGAACTAGAACAAAAATCAGAGTTAAAGACAGATTCTGAACTAGAATCAAAAACAGAGTTGAAGACAGATTCTGAACTAGAATCAAAAACAGAGTTGAAGACAGATTCTGAACTAGAATCAAAAACAGAGTTAAAGACTGATGCTGAAATGGAATCAAAAACAGAGTTGAAGATTGACTCCGAAATAGAACCCCAAATAAAAATAGAAGCAGAAACTGAGCCAGAAGCCACTTCTGTTGTTGATAATTTTGAAAAAATGTGGATAAATGCAATGAAAAAGAACCCTTCTGTGGACAATATTTTTAATACCGCTTTTTATGAAGGATGCAGGATTTCAACCGCGGATTTGGCACAGTTTGGGGAAGAAGCCAGCGTACTTAAAAGCAATCAGTTCCTTTTGAAAGGATATGGGAGATATCATCATATTCTGGCAGGAAAAGTAAGGTACGCAGGAGAAGAACGCTACTGTATCGGTGTGCCGGGAATTTATGAGAATCGGGAAAAATATATGGCAGAAATTTATCAGTTTCCAGTATTTTTATCACTTACAGAGAATCGTATGAAAACTGGAAGTTTTGGATACTGGTTGTATCTGCTGAGAGACGGAATATAAATCGACAGTTTGGCAGATTATTGCAAATGTATTTTTTGATGTGATTATGGTGATTTTATTGGGGGGGAAGGGAAGCTCCCATCTGTAGGCAGGAGGATATCACAAAATATTGAAATAAGTACGTCGCTATTTTACGGGACTATGAGTTTCATAAATGGGAGAATATTTTATGAGAAAATATACAGAAGACGAAAAATTTATGAAAGAGGCAATTAAGCAGGCAAAAAAAGCAGAGGCGATTGGTGATGTGCCAATTGGCTGTGTTATTGTTCATGATGGAAAAATAATTGCCAGAGGATATAATAAGCGGAATAAGGATAAGACTGTGCTTGCACATGCAGAACTTCTTGCGATGAAAAAAGCATGTAAAAAGCTTGGAGACTGGCGCTTGGAAGACTGTACGATGTACATCACTTTGGAGCCTTGTCAGATGTGTGCCGGAGCAATTGTGCAGGCGAGAGTGACGAGAGTCGTTATTGGCAGCATGAATGCGAAAGCTGGTTGTGGCGGCTCAATACTTAATCTTCTTGAAATGCAGGAATTTAATCACCAGGCAGAGGTAGAAAGAGGAGTTCTTCAAGAAGAATGCTCGGAAATGCTCTCAGCATTTTTTAGAAAATTAAGAGAAATTCAAAAAGAAAAAAAGAAAAAGCGAAAGCTGATACAGGAAAAAAATCAGACTGATAATTAGAATTAAAATGTAGCACAAAGCTGGTTGCGAGACTGGCTTTGTGCTTCTTTTATAAAATTGTAAGTTTGAAACGAATAATCAGTAAAGTACTCGGCGATTAAGTGAACGAGGATTCCTGCCTGATTTCCTAAAGAGATAATAACTAGTAACATGTAAAAGTATGCTATGCATTGTATAACACAAATCTCTCAGCAAGAATGCGGAGGCATTCTTGAATAAAAAAGCGTCATAACAATAAAGATATATAACAATCTTCATTATTATGACGCTTTCTATTATGTGAATATAAAAATCGAATTATTAAAACCGTGCGGTCAGCTTTGTATGCTTACCAACAGACGTTACCTCTACAGTTAGCTCGAACCAGGCACCCTCACGGCACACAGGAGAGTCTCCTTAGTGCTGCTCCGTTCCCGACCTGACACGGTTCAGAGGTTCCTGTTGCGCGAGACCCAATTGTCAACACCACTTATAAAGGGCAGCTCCATCAATAAGACATCCGAGGCTGACCATCACTCCTGCTATAGCGGATTTCAGGTACAGGACGCCGCTAACTTCCCAGCTGCACGGTAAATATCAGTATACAGGATTTTTCCAGTTAAGTCAATGGTTTTTTGCTATTTAATTCATTGGAGAAACAACAGACGAAGCCATTT
>UMEV01005469.1_pt1 | contig 11172 bp, 8 predicted proteins | sample 1964861 | NCBI WGS metagenome assembly UMEV01 (sample SAMEA4836031, study PRJEB28245) | human gut metagenome | biome: gut microbiome; material: fecal sample | place: Denmark | collected 2008 | reverse complement strand
AGGGGATAAACTTGCGTAACTATAAATGAGTTCTGTGTGTGCCGCAAGGGAACTTGGATGCGGCGCTTTGCCGCTAGTGCTCATGACTGTGGGCAGGGATGGCGTTGCTTGCGCTTGCCAGGCGAACTTGGTATGCGCCTTCGGTCACTACACGGTCTCCGGGTTTGATTCCGGTCAGGATTTGTACACTTTTGCCATTGTCGGCGCCGAGGGTCACTTCCTGTTTCTTGTAGCCTTCTTCATCGAGTTGCAGGTAGACGAAGAAGATGCCTTGCTCTTCCGTCAGGGCGGTGCGGGGCACGGATATCACGTTTTCCAGTTGGGAGGAAAGCAGATAAACTTCGACGAATGATCCCGGAATCACTTCTCCTTTATTGTCAAATTCGAAGGTAACGGGCACGTAGAAAGAGTTGTCTCCGGAAGTTTTCCCGAAGGAAAGCAGTCTGCCGCTCAGTTCATTCAGTTCGTAGACCTCATTATTATAAGGTGTCCGGAAATTGGCGGAACTGATTGTGCGGAGATATGGGTAGTATTTTTCCGATACTTCGGCACGGAGGAAAAGCCGGCGGTTCTGCGTCACGCTGACCAGTGGCTGACCGATGGTTACGTAGTCTCCCTCATTGACCAGAATACTTTTCACGTATCCGGCAATGGGCGCGGTGATATTCTGACCGATGGCCGAGTGGTTTTTGGCGAGCGCTTCGTAGCTGATACGGGCGTTTTCGTAGTTCTGCTCCGCCTGTGCGAAATCCTTGTCGGACACAATCTTGTTTTTGACGAGCGACTTCATTCGTTCGTATTCCTTTTTGGATACTTCGTAAGCGATTCGGGCACGTTGTACGGGGTCACCGTCGGCGATGTTGTGCGAAGAAATAGTCACCAGCGGAGTGCCGCGACCGACGCTCATTCCTTCCGTCACCTTGCCGCGGAAAGAAACGACTCCGGCCACCGTGGCTACAGCCACCGATTCGTCGCCTTGGGCAGCGAGTACCTGTCCGCTTGTCTTGATGACTTGCTGGAAGGGGGCCGGTGTGATAGCATTTACCTTTACACCGGCAGCGTCAGCTTTCGCTTTCGGGAGGATGATTTTATCGCTGTGCTCGCCGGCGGGTTCGCTGGTGGCAACTTTGCCGTGATCGTGTCCTCCGCTGCATTCACCTTCGTGTGAATGGTCGGCTCCTTCGGCTTCGTGGTCATGACCTTCCGCTTCGTGGTCATGTCCTTCGTGTTCATCATGATTGTGTGTGACGGTCTCGTGGTCATGCCCTTCATGACCAGTATTTTTACTATTGCAAGAGCCCAGGACGAATAATCCCATGACTCCTATAAAGATAAGTTTCTTCATAAATGTTGTTTTCCTACTAAGTTTTACTGTTTTTGTACGCTACAAAGATAGAGTAACGCAGATGCAACTTGCTTGCATTTACGTCATTACGCAAAAACAGAGTAGGGAGGGGCCCGAAGTGAGGAGGTACGAGGTATTTTCGTACCGTGCAGGGATTCACGATAGATGTAGTAATTTTTGACTCGTCTTTCCTGCGGTCGTAATAAATGTTCGATGATCGTATCCGTAAACAGGGTGGCGACGAATACGTAATTCGGTCCGCTGTCCGTGTGCACGGAGGGGATGGGAGAGTGGAAGCGGGTCATGCATTCGCTGCTGCAACATGAATCGCTTGCGGGGTGATGATGGTGGTTGGGGCATTGCTGCTCTACCGGTTGGTCCTGCTTCATGCAGATCATCCCGTTGGGGTGGTGGTGATGGGGAATAACGGCGGCTACCAACATAATGATGTTGATAAAGAATAGCATCGTTACTATGAATCGTTTCTTCCCTTTCATCCTTTATTGCAGAACATTGTCTGCTCTAAGTCTATTATTAAATTTGCACAAATATACAAATACTTTTTCTTTCACCTAAAGCAGATAATGTCTTTTTATTGTTTATTATTTCTTTTCCAGTTCCTGCAACGAATCCATTTTCTTCTTTTCGAGGAATTCGTAGATGCCGCAAAGATGCTCCGTCACCTTCTTATTGCCGAATTCGTAGACCTTTGTCACCAGTCCGTCAAGGAAGTCACGGTCGTGCGAAACGACGATCAGGGTGCCGTCGAAATCCATCAGCGCTTGCTTGAGGATATCTTTGGTTTTCATGTCGAGGTGGTTGGTCGGCTCGTCCAGAATCAGGAGGTTGACCGGTTCCAGCAGGAGCTTGATCATTGCCAGGCGGGTACGTTCGCCACCCGAAAGCACTTTCACTTTCTTCATAGATTCTTCCGGCCCGCCGAACATGAAGGCGCCCAGCAAGTCACGTATCTTGTTGCGGATTTCTCCTTTTGCCACGTCGTCAATCGTCTGGAAAACCGTGAGGTTTTCGTCCATCAGCGAGGCTTGATTCTGCGCGAAATATCCGATTTGTACGTTATGTCCCAGCGTCAGCGTGCCGTCGTGGTCGATTTCGTTCATGATACATTTCACCAGTGTCGATTTACCTTCACCGTTCTTGCCTACGAAAGCCACCTTGTCGCCACGTTCAATCGTCAGGTTGGCGTTGCGGAATACGACATGGTCGCCGTACGTCTTCCCGACGCCTTCCATCGTGACGGGGTAACTGCCCGAACGGGGCGAAGGCGGGAATTTCAGCCGCAGTGCCGAAGTGTCTTCCTCGTCTACTTCCAGCAATTCCAGTTTTTCCAGCATCTTGACACGGCTCTGCACTTGCAAAGTCTTCGAATACGTCCCCTTGAAACGTTCGATGAAGGCTTCCGTTTCGGCGATGAACTTCTGTTGCTCGTCATAAGCCTTCTGTTGCTGTTCGCGGCGTTCCTTGCGCAGTTGCAGGTATTGGGAGTAGTTTACTTTGTAGTCGTAGATGCGGCCCATCGTTACTTCAATGGTGCGGGTGGTGATGTTGTCCACGAATTTGCGGTCGTGGCTGATCACGATGACCGCTTTGCCGTTATTGATCAGAAAATCTTCCAGCCATTGGATCGATTCGATGTCGAGGTGGTTGGTCGGCTCGTCAAGCAGGAGTACGTCCGGTTTTTGCAGCAGCAGTTTGGCGAGCTCGATGCGCATGCGCCAGCCTCCGCTGAAGTCGCTCGTCTGACGTTGAAAATCTTCGCGTGTGAATCCAAGTCCGAGTAATGATTTCTCTACGTCCTCTTCGTAATTGGTTGCGTCGATGGAGTAAAATTTTTCGCTGAGGGCGGACACTTCCTCGATCAGTGCCATGTAGCTGTCACTTTCGTAATCCGTCCGTGTTTCCAGCTCCTTGTTCAGTGCGTCTATCCGTGCTTCCATCTCATGCAGATGCGCGAAAGCCTGTGCCGTTTCGGCAAACACAGTTCTGCCGTCTTCCGTCATCAAATGCTGCGGGAGATAGGCTACTACGCAATCCTTGGGGGCCGAAACCTTGCCACGGGTAGGCTGTCGGACTCCTGCCAGAATCTTGAGTAAGGTACTTTTTCCCGCTCCGTTTTTTCCCATCAGGGCGATGCGGTCTTTTTCATTAATAACGAAAGAAATATCACTAAATAGGGTAGTGCCGCTAAACTCTACGGCTAGTCCGTCTATCGAAATCATACAATTCTTTATAATTTGAGGCGCAAAGATAGCGAAATATATCAATCTTTTTTATAACTTGCGGGCTGAAAAACATTATTAACTGAAATATGTTGACTAAAAAGTAATTTTAGAGAATAATTTTAAAAATAATATAGAAACGATATGGAAGGCGGACAAACAAATGAATTCAGACCTCTTATCTTAGTGGCCGAGGACGACGACAGCAACTTCAAATTGATCAAAGCAATCATCGGAAAGAAATGTGATATACAGTGGGCCAAGAATGGCGAAGAAATCGTGGCACTGTTCAAGGAATACGGCAACGAGGCCAAAGCGATCCTGATGGACATCAAAATGCCTGTGATGAACGGACTGGATGCTACGAAGATCATCCGCGGAGAAAACAAGGAAATCCCTATTATCATGCAGACCGCCTACGCTTTCAGCTCTGACAAGGAGAATGCGATGAACGCGGGAGCGAGCGAAGTGCTGGTGAAACCGATCACACTGTCGATTCTGCGCAATACGCTGACGAAGTATTTCCCCGAATTGGTCTGGTAGACTGATCTCTTTTTTTGTCCGGTAGACTGATCTTTTTTGTTTGTTAAACCGGTCTTTGTTCCGGCAGACATGATCTTTATCCGGCAAAACGGTATCGCTGAGTAGAAAAACGGTATAACAATTCGGGTGTTTTTTCCTGTTTTGTATTTGTGATATTAACAAATAGCTGACGGCTGTAAAAATAAAATAGGCGGACCTCACGGTCGGCCTATTTCTGTTCGTTTCCGTTAATTTGTTAGAGTTCAGAAACGACTCTATGTAAAGTCTCTCCTTTGAGAGATTTTAAGAGCGATTTTTATCGGCTTCCACCTGCCCACCAAACGGGTTCGGAGTATACGTATTGTCCGTCACCAAAGGCTTCTTTGATGGCTACATTTGCCAATACATCGTCTGCTCCGTAACCGAAACGCAGCGGGAATTTGTTAGAGTTCAGCGGGTTTTTCAGTTCCACTAAGTTTTCGTTCGCACCTTTCATACGGCGGTAGTCGTTGTAAGCTTCCAAAGATTCGCCGGATGCACCAAAGAATGCGAGATATTTCTGTACCATTGTTTCTTTTAATGGGTTAGCGGCAAAAAGAGGAGCTACTTCATTATCAAAATAGGCTTCGGCGACGGCGTCACCCAAGAAATCGGCTTTCCCGCCCAGCCAGTTTCTGGCGGCATCGGCAACTGTATTCTCCAAATTGGCAAATGCAGCGATAACGGCATCTTTCAAAGCGGCTTTTGCTTCATCTACTCTGCCACCCAGACGACACAGGGCTTCTGCTTCGAGGAATTTTACTTCATGGTAACTGATCAGTTGTGTGGGAGCGGTCATAGCCCATGAGGCCATAGACATGCCATAATTATTCTGTAATTCCTGAGGGGTGCCGTTAGGAGCTACGTTGATGGCATCGATTGTTGTGGCTTGATTTGCACCGCCTCCATATACAACATTTCCGCTAGGATCAGGTTGGATAAATGAGCGTGGAGCTCGCGGGTCATTTCTTGTTGCAAATTTCTCGATGAGACTTTCGCTGGCTGCAAGGCTGTTACGGCTATAGCTGAAAGCCCAAAGGGGATTTAGTTGAGAATCACCGTCATAAATGTCCAGTTTACATTCTTCATTTGCATTGGTAAATGATTTACTTACATAGGTCAGAATGTTTTGGAGATCGGTAGTCTGATTGGCGCTTTTGTTAAGAAGACGCATTGTATAGCGTGCTTTCAGTGCATAAGCTGTTTTAAGCCACAGACCGGCTTGTGCATCTTGGTCTGATCCGTAGATGAGGTCTTTTGATCCCACTGCACCTGATAATCCTTCGTCTTCGGCTGTTCCATCCTTCAAAAGTGTGATAGCAGCATCCAGGTTCTGCATTACTTCTTTGTAGATAGACTCTTGTGAATCAATTTTAGGTTGCATATACTTCGGTGTGCCGTCCGGATTTAAAACTCCGGTTTCGCTGAACGGTGTGTCTCCGAACACATCGGCTACTACCGCACCATTGTAGGCAAGAAGGATTCTGGCTATTGCTTCAGTTACTACATTGCCTTTTTCCGATGGGTCTTCCTGACACTTGTTGATTACAATCTTTGCATTCTTTATATTGGCGTAAACGCTGATCCACGCATTGTTGTAGGTCGTGGCAGTGGTCGGTTCTCCGCTGCGGACTTCTGCCCGGTAGAGTTGGTTGCCGATACCTGTTTCGTGCTCCATGTAAACGGACGAATAGAGTGAAAAATCTCCTCCTACTGTGCTGAATGCAGTGCTGACTCCCAAGTCTGTTATCAAAAACTTCGCCGGAGCATCCTGCGGGTTATTGGGATTCTTGTTGACTTTGTCCATTGCATCTTCCGTACAAGCAGAAGCAATGACAGCAGTAAAGAAAGAAACTGCCAGCAATTTTCCTATTGATTTATATTTTTTCATTGTCTTGCAGATTAAAATTTAATATTAAAGCCGAAACCAAAGCTAGCTGTTTGCGACATTGAATAGTCTTCGAAAGCTCCGGACATATTGTTGTTTCCTTGGCTGGCTTCCGGATCAAGGTCAGGCATCTGTGCCCAGACGAGGATATTTCTTGCGAAAGCATTCACCGAAAGTTCCATCCACTTTTTCTGGAGTACTTTGTAGCTTACTGCCACTTCGCGGAGTTTGATGAACGAGTTGTCGTATACAGAAGATTCGTCAATATCGTTCAGGCGGCTGTAGTACACTTGTTGCGCATTGGCTCCGGTGATGGCGATATCGTTTTTGGTTCCGTCCTGTTTGTAACCGTCAAAGATGATCGTGCCTTCCCGATTCTCTGTTCTTTTGCTGACGCCGTAGTAGTCGGACAAACCGGTAGTTCTGCTGTACATCTGGCCACCTTGTTTCCAGTCAAGTACAGCACTGATGGTACATTTCCACAGACGCAATGACGTATTGAAACCCATTACGAAATCCGGAGAAACTTTTCCGATCACCTGTGCCTCACCGGCGACAGGCAAACCGTTTTCGTCTACCAGACGATTGCCGTTAGCGTCTCTCTTGTATCCTACGCCATAGATTACAGGGAATTTTTCGCCTGCTGATGCACGAACCTGTGGAGTGACGTAACCACCCAGTGAAATGTTTTCCACACCCGGAGCCAGTTCGTCTACATAGTTGTCGATTTTGGTCCAGTTGAAACCGAAGTCCCAATTGATATTCTTCGTGCGGATCGGGTTGAATCCCAATGTGATTTCGTGCGTGTCGGTATGAATCTTACCACCGTTTGTCAACAGTTTGCTGGCACCGGTAGAAGACGCCAAAGGCACTGAAAATATCTGGTCTTTGACGTTCTGACGCGAATAAGTATAATTCAATGTAATCAGGTTGTCGAAGAAGTTCACGTCGGCACCGATTTCGTACGAACGTGTATTCTGCGGTTTCAGATTCGGGTCGAATATTGTGTAGTACGGGGTATAGGCAGTAGTACCTTTGATGGGGTACATGATGGGAGTCAGCGAATAGAATCCTCCTCCGTACGTGGGAGTCGAGTAATAATTCTCAAGGAAATCACCAGCCTGTCCTACTTCCGCATAAGAAACTCTCAGTTTGGCGTAGTTGACTACATCATTTTTCAGTTCATCAAGTTCTGTCAGGATGAAACCTGCTGACACAGAGGGATAGAAGAACGAACGGTTGTTGCGCGGCATGTTGGACACATAGTCCTGACGTCCGGTCACAGTCAGATAAAGCATGTTTCTGTACGAAGCCGATACGTTGCCGAAGAAACCGACAGTACGGTTTTTCCATCTTTCTTCTTCTGTAAGCTGAGTGGTTGCATTGTTGATATGATTCCACCCTGCGAAGTTATAGTTTGTTCCGTATTCGTAGTATTTCTTTCTGTTGCTCTGGATAAATTCGTTACCTGCTACAGCGTTCAATCCCCAGTCGTCATTGATGCGCCAGTCGTAGTTGATGGTCAGCAATGAGTTGTAGGTAGCGTTTGTCCAACCGTAGTTTTCTATCTGGCCGCGACCGCCGCCGGTGTTACTTCCGTATCCGTAGCTGTCAGAGTAGTGAGTGGTATAAGCGTCTACACCTAACATATATTTCGCGTTCAGTTTATGGTTGGCTGTTCCGAAATCTGTTTGATAAGTGGCATATACATTTCCGAAGAAACGGTTGGTGTCTTCTGTGTATTTGTTGTTGTCAATAGCCCAATAGGCATTGTCAAAATTTCCACGGAAAGAGTTTTGCTTATAAATGTCGCCGTCTACATGGCTGGGGATACCTGCCAGATCGTAGCTTGCGGGCGAAGCGTAAACAGTTCTCAGCAGTCCGTTTCCGGACGTTACCGCCTTGTCAATCGAAGTCGTGATGTAGTTTCCTGCAAAACCGGTTGTGAAGTTATTCGTCAGTTTCGTTTCGGCGCTTACTTTCACGTTGTATCTGTCCATGCCAGTTTTGGGGATAATACCGTCTTGGTGCGTATTTCCAAGAGAAACGGAGTATGAACTTTTTTCCAGCGTTTGTGCCACGTTCAGCGAGTTGCTCCAAGTGATACCTGTTTCGAAGAATTCTTTTGTATTGTCGTAAGCCTGTGGAGTAGCCCAAGGGTCAAGACCTGCTGAAGCACGCTGCGGCACGTAATATTTGCCGGATTGCATGCCATACTTTTGAGTAAATTCGTTGTCGGTGTTGCCGCCATAATTGGGATCGTTGGACAGTTCAGAAATCTTAGGTCCCCAGGATAATCCTGAAGTTGGGCTGTATCTTCCGCCGGACCCCTGTGCATACGTCTTTTGGAATTCGGGCAGGCGACCGACTACGTCAAAACTGACATTGGATGAGAAACTGACTTGGGGTTTGCCTTTTTCCAGTCCCTTACCGCTTTTGGTGGTGATGATGATCACACCATTGGATGCGCGGATTCCGTAAAGTGCCGAAGCCGCCTGTCCTTTCAGAATGTTGATACTTTCAATGTCGTTCGGGTCGATATCTACCGCGCGGTTGGCAAAGTCCACGCCGCTTACACTACCGTTGTTCTGTATGTCCGTATCTACGTCAGGAGTACTGGTCACTGCCATCCCGTCGATTACGTAAAGCGGCGTGTTATCTCCGGAGAAAGAACGTGCGCCACGGATCGTGATCTGTGAAGATGCTCCGGGCATACCGCTCGAAGGTTTGATATCCAGACCGGAAACTTTTCCTTGCAACGCTCCTGCCAGGCTGGAGTTGGAAGCTTGGGTCAGTTGTTCGGACTTCACGTCCTGAACGGCGTAGCCCAGCGCTTTCTTTTCGCGGGAGATACCCATGGCCGTTACTACGACTTCGTCCAGGGCTTTGGCGTCACTTTTTAATACTACGTTGATAACGCCCTGTTTGATCGTTACTGTCTGCGGAACCATTCCTACATAGGAAACGCGCAAAGTTTTAGAAGAACTTGGTACGGCGGGGAGTTGCCCTTTCGGGAAGCGTTAAGTGTTTTTGGGGCTATTTAAGGCATAAAATGATAAAAAGATAGCATTTTGAATGATTCGCTGATGTTATTTTATGAAAATAACGATTTTAACACTATCTTTATGTCGTGTAATGTAATTTGAATATTATTAAAATCGTACTCAAATCTTCTCATTTCATCAATATACTGATTAAATTCTTTCAATATGATACTTTATAGTTAAAAACGTAACACTTTTTTAATTTTGATATAAATAGTGTTATCTTTGCACCCTGTTAGAGACTAGAAGTCTATTTATAGGTTAAATTTAAGAGAGAATTTATGAAAAGAAAATTGATGTTCTTTATGACCTTCCTTTTTTTGGGTATAGGTCTGGTGACAGCGCAGACGTCCCGAGTTACCGGTGTGGTAACCGCCGAGGAAGATGGCCTGCCTGTTGTAGGTGCTTCGGTATTAGTGGATGGCACTACTCTTGGTACTATCACGGATATTGATGGTAAGTTTACAATCACGAATGTACCAAGTTCTTCTAAGACTTATTGATATTTTAAAGCCTCTCTTTTTCCTCCTTTTTTATTCTATCTTGTTGTAAATCAGAATATAAGTGCTTCTTTCCGCAACTTGGCTTCCCGGCTCACTTACTATAATCGCAACCTTTTCCCTTTCTTTTTCGATCTCAGTCATCTTTTTCGGGCAGGTACTTGGCTTGTTTTCAAGGGGCGGATGCTTAGGTTCTACCTTTATTTGAGGCTTTCTATGAGCGATAGGGGCAGACCGGTCTTTTCGGCAATGAGTTGATTGTCAATTCCTTGCTTTTTCATGTCGATGGCTGTCTGAAAGATGTTCAAGGCTTCTTCGCGACCTTTCTTCAGCCCTTCTTCCATCCCTTTCTTTATTCCTTCCTTTTCCGCTGCATCCATTGTCACCAAATAATCCCGGTACACTTTGACGCTATTGTCGTATAGCTCTCTCTCCTTTGGAGACATAGAAGCCACATCAGCGATCTCTTCGAGTTTTTCGAAGACGGCTTTTCGTGCCTTGAATGGCAGGCGTTTTAAAGTTTCCATATTATTTAATATATAAATCCAACGTTCAAAATTCGTTTCACATTCCTCTTCGCCTTTTTTGAAGAGGGGGAGGGCGATGAATATTTGCCGGAACTTCTCCGAGAAGAGTTCACCTGTCTCCTTGTCTGCAAGAATAACGTCTGTCCGGAGTTTTATGTTCTTGTCCATGATGAAATTCATCAGAAAGACTCCGTAAACAGCTTTTATTTCAAATTTCCAGTCGTGCCCCGTCCGGCCCTGGTTGACGATGGCACGGGAGAGATAGAAGATGGAGCGTTCTTTAAAATTGCTCTGCATGCGGTTTTGCATTTCGACAATTATCTTTTCGCCCGTGTCCGTGGTGCAGTAGACATCGTAGATGATGCCTCGTCCTTCCGGGTAGTCCGGCAGCTGTTCGTTGTTCAAAAACGTTAAGTCGGTTATCACTCGTTCACCTTCGAGAAGGTCGTTCAGAAATTCGATTAGTAAATTCTTGGAGACTTCTCTGCCGAATATTAGTTTGAATCCGTAGTCGGTGAACGGATTGATAAATTTGCTCATTGTTTTGGTTGTTTCTCTTTTATGTTGTAAAGAGATGTTTCTCTTCGCATGTATAGTGAAGAGGCTTTTCTTTATTCTACAAAGATAGGATAAATTATTGTTTTATGATGCGTTTGGCGGGAGAAATAAATGACGTGGGTGCTCAAAAATGTTCATCTCCCTCTTAAAAATGTTCATCTTCCCCTAACTCGCTTTTTGAGGATGCCGTTGTAGGTGTCTTCAAATTCTGCCGAGTGGTTGAGTGCCCAGAGGATGTAGTCGCCCGGCTCGTTCTTTTTGAGCAGGGTGGAGCGGTATTCGGAGCTGAGGACTTTCCATAAGGTGCCGCAGGGACCACCCAGCTTTCTGCGTCGGGCGAGGGCGAGGATGGCTTTCACGGTTGGTTCGTTCCGGATGCCGATGGCGTCCATGTTGAGGCGTAGCAGGGATTCGGAGAATCCTCCGGAAGCAGTGCTTTCGTTCGGGGCTTCTTCCTGCTGACTTCTTTCGTATTGAGTTCCGTTGTGCTTGGCTTCTTCCTGCTGGTT
>UMEV01027645.1_pt1 | contig 11301 bp, 22 predicted proteins | sample 1964861 | NCBI WGS metagenome assembly UMEV01 (sample SAMEA4836031, study PRJEB28245) | human gut metagenome | biome: gut microbiome; material: fecal sample | place: Denmark | collected 2008 | reverse complement strand
CTCGCCGCCGCCGGCGCGAGCGACGAGGAGCGCACCGCCATCATGGGCCACACCGACATCCACACCACCAGCGTGTACACGCATTGGAGGGAACAGCGGCTCGCCAAGACGCTCGACGCCGCCCTGCCAGACCTCCGCGACGGCCAGTGACGGACGGCGACGGCTTTTCCTCAACACGAAAGAGTATTGACACACCCCGCGCTCGCCGGTAGATTGAAGACTGAAACGAGGAGGTGCCGTGGACGATGAGCATGAAGACGATGATGAGAATGATGACGATTCCAGGACTGAGCGGGACGCATCAGCTGGAGAACCGTCGCATGGAGTCGATGAGGAACGCGCAGGCGAACCTGTCCCGGCAGACGAGAAGCCGTCTCGTGACGTCGGCGATCAGCCGGATGAGAATGGAGAAAGACAAGGCGAGATAACGCAGCCGAACGACGAGGAGCTGGTCCGCGCCATATCCATGCTGGTGCAATCCGGAATCTCGGAATCCTACTCAGGCATGCTCCCGCGGCCAAGCGATTTCAACAAGTATCCGGCTGACGTCCAGGAACGTATGTGCAGATGGAACGACGCCTTCACGGTCGACGAATCAAACCGGCAGAACCAGCTCGTCAAGGCGGAGATAGATCAGAGCCGCAAAGGCATGTGGGTCAGCGCAGGTTTGTTCGCGGTCGCATTGCTGATGAGCTTCATATCGTTCTTGGCCACGTCGAGTCCATGGTCGTTTGGTTTCCTGGCGGTTCCAGTGGCGACCATAATCGCCAACCTGTTCGAGCCGATCGCGTCAAGAAGCAGCCGAGACAAGGAAAAACGCACCGAACGCGAACCGGGGAAAGAAGGCCGACAAAACGCGCGACGTTCACTTCATGAATGAGACAGAAGACCCCGGCGCTCGCGGTATGTGGGCGGCCGGGGTATGTTGTTATTCGTTCTTGTTTTTGCGTGGACGTCCGCCGCCGACGCCTCGGCCGGGGCGGCTGGCGTTCCACCGGTCGATGGTCTCTGGCAGCCAGCCGCGCGTGCGGCCGATCGTGGCGTCTGGCTGGGGTAGTTTGTAGGCGCTGGCCGCGGCGGTGCTGATGCCGAGCCGTTTGGCCACGTCGGTGACGCTCATGTATTCGATGCCCATGTCATCCCTTTCTTCCGGTGATGAGCGCGAAGACGGCGCTGACGGCGGCGCATCCGGCGGTGAGCGCGAACGGCCAGCCGAACCATGCGCTGGCGGCGGTTCCGAGCGCGAATACCGCGCTGACTATCGATTCGGTCTTCATGATGTCCCATGACATAATCGGAGGTATGGGGTTCCGGCCCCTACGACTGGCCGGAACCCTTTCTCACTTTTTTCTCTTCGGTTTCCGTCTCATTTCCTTGACGAGTCCGGTAACCGCCTTGATGAGGGCCGCGATGCTCGCGACGAGAAGCGAGATGCTGGTGATCATCTCCGATGGTGTCATGTTCACCTCCTTTCCTTGATATAAACTATATTAGCACAGTCAATAAAGTAATGCAAGTCGGGATATGGGTCAAATCACGTGATTTCCCTTGATTTTCCAACGTTTTCGAAGAGTAGAATATTGAATATGAACCTGCTGAAGAGAAAAACACGCGAATCGTCGGAAACGCAGTCCACGACCATGGAGGTTTACTTCTCCGGACCGTCGGTCGACGAGCACTCCATGAGCGTCCGCGACCTCGCGCCGGCTCTTATCGGACTGGCTGACGCCATAGATAGGTACAAGGAGCTTTCCTGCCCGTTCGCCGACCTCGACGTGCGCATCACCGCCACCAAGGCTGGCTCCTTCGACGTGATACTGCAGATACTCGGAACCGTCGTCAGCCTCGGACAGGGCGCGGAGGCCGCCGACGTGGTAAACCTCGCATCCGGCATCATGGACGTGCTCAAGATCCTCCTCACCAGATACGAGCAGACCGGAACCGTCAAACCAGGCGAACACGAGGTGGTGGAGCGGCACGAGACTAGGGTCGCCTTGCGAATCGGCAAGACCGCGAAACTGAACGTCAGCCGCAAAAGCTACCGCGCCTCATGCGATGGGAAAATCATCAACGACCTCGGCACCGCAACGAAACCGGCGTCCGAGGATGGATACAACCCCGTGCGCTTCATCCACAAAGACAGCGGAAGCGACGCCGCGATACCCGGAGATGTATCCGAATCGATGAGCGTCCTGACCCTCTCCGACCAGCCCATAGAACCATCCGTCGAAACCACTACGCTGCAGATAGACACCATCCAATTCCAGTCACGAAAATGGAAGTTCTCCAAAGGCGACGAGAAATTCTGGTGCGAGATCGCCGACGAGGCATTCCTGGCAAGACTCAACCGCCACGAAGTGTCGTTCTGCAGCGGAGACCTGCTCAAAGTGAAACTGGAAACGGAACAATACGTGCGCGACGGACGACTCGAAACCGGATCCAGAAGAATAACCAAAGTGATAGAGCACATCCCAATCGAACGGCAACAGACGCTCGATATATGACACGAAACCCCGGCGCTCGCGGCCATGCGGACGCCGGGGCCTTTCTCTACTGCACGCACACGCCGGAATCGTACAATAGCTGCCGGTAGTCGTTCAACACCTGGATGGTGACACCCAATTCCACTGCCATCATCCACGCATTGCCCTCGTACACCGTCTCGGCCATGCCGTAATCCACCGGCGAGATCAACGCCAACGCCGTCTCCCTACGGCAACGGCGCTCGCATCTGACTCCGTATTGGCTGCCGCATCCGGGGTCGTGGTGTCTGGCATGGATGAGCTCGTGGCACAATGTGCAGCGGCGCTGGCGCTGGTTGAGCCAGTCGGCCAATAGGATGAGCCCGTGCCGGTCGTCGTACAGGCCGCATATGTCGCGTGGGAGGCGGTACGACGCTATCGTCAGTCCCATGGATTCCGCGTTCCTACGAAGCTCCGCGATGGTCTTGTTATCCACATTCCTCTCTTCCGAAAGTATTGTTTTTCGAGAAGTACTTTTTCGCTGTCTGTCAAGTTCTATTTGACAGTTGGAGTGTCGTATGTGATATTCGAACTAGCTCATCTACATGTTGTAGAAGGAGTCTTCGGAGTCGTCCTTAACGGGCGGCTCTAGTTTTTTTATTGGATTCTTGTGCTGAATCTGGAGTTATATTCCTTTTCCAGCTTGTCTATGCTCCATTGGCGGTTTACGTAGTACGCGGTTATGAGTACCCAGTAATCCCTTCGTTCTCCTAGAACAACGAGATATTGTTGGTTTGGAAGATATATCTTCACTCGATCCTTGTTCTTGTCGTTTTTTCTCCATACCCAAGGCCGCGTGCATTGGGCGTATCCGCATATTTCGCAGAACGGATGATGCTCCACTACCGGTCTGGGCCAGCTGATGCGTTCGCTGCGTTCGGCATCCGGAAGCCGTGAGCCGGAGTCGTCCTGATTGCATGTGGTCAGATGCATGAAGGCTTCCGGATAGATTCCGTCGTAGGGCATTCTTTTGTAGTGTACGGGTTTCCCGTCGTATTGGAAGGACTCTCTGAACTCGTTCTGGAATACATGGAACAGTCGTTGCTCATACTGCTCCCATGTCTCTCCGTGCTCTTGATTCCAAGGAATCAATCCGGGCAGCCAATGCGGATTCATCTCGCCCTCCATACGAAATAGTTGAACTTGGTCTCCTTCAGCAGTGTGCTCCGGTCTAGTTTGTATCCCGACCGTTGAATGATTCGTTCGATGATTCGGCGCTTCGCCATGCTCTGATGCCGTTCCGGCAGTTTTCGCTGCGAACGGCATACTGCTCCGATGAGTATGTCGGTGAGCTGCATGATCTGTACTTCGTCGGAACGTATCGGCTGGATTTTCTGGATGATTCTGTGATCGTAATCGTACATGTTGTTCGAACAGACATCCCATAATTGGCTGACTCGAAAACTCGAGTGTGTGTCTTTGATGTCGACGAATACGTTATAGCTTTGCCTTGGATCGAAGACGACCTTGAGCATCTCGAAGTACATTTTGTAATACCAGGTGTTGTGGTCCTGATTGTATTTCTCGTGGTCAAGTAGATTCTTGTCCGGGATGAGGAGCGCTCGGAACGATATGTCATCGTCATCGAAGAAGTAGTCCACGAGATCCAGATAGAGCGGCAGCATACGGTCTCGTGCCTTTGCCCATTTCACCTCATTCGTGGCGCATATGCCATGTTTCTGCTTGATTTCTTTGATTCTGACGCATATCTCTTTGCGTTTTCCTTTTGGCACAATGACGGCTCCCAGAGCCATGCTGTTCGAATCATCATGCTCAAGGTGACATGTCTCGTCACAATACAGGTTGTATTCGGTCATTCGTGTTCCTTTCAATTCATCAATCGTCAGGCGTCTCGGCTTCGAGGCGTGCGTTCGGATCCGTGTTTGCGGCCACGTCATAGTCTTCGGGGTGCGCGGCGATACGGTCGATGAGATCATCCGTGAGCTGAGACTCGCGCTCGCGGGCGGCGTAGGCGCGGGCGGCGTCGCTGCCGAGTGCTCGTGTGTAGATGTCGAGGCTGGTGAGTCCGAATGTGGAGGCGATGTGCTCCACGTCGGACGTCGTGAGCGGCGCTTCATATCGGAGCCTTACGTGCCAATAGTTGTTTCTCATACCGCTCTTTTTGTAGAACTCGGCATTTGTTATTCCGCTTCGTTTAACGAGATCTCGACATATGTCGATGATTCTCTTGCTGTCTTCGGTGACTTCATTTTTGGCAATGCTTCCCATGCCCAACATGGTACCCAATTGAGAAGGATTTGTAAAGAATACTTAATTGAGTAACAATAAACTTACTCAATTAAGTACGGTAAGAATTACCGCAAGGCATCGCAATGAACAAAGAAAGGAGCGGCAAGACAGATGAGTGAGACGGAAACCATCGCAAGGAATCTCAGCGGCGAGCTCGCACGGCATCGCAAGACACAGGCCGCACTCGCCAAGGAACTCGGCATGAGCGAGAAAACCGTCAGCGAACGTCTGGGAGGCAAGGGGTCGTTTAACACCGAGCAACTCGAGAAGACGGCGACGATGCTCGGCATGAGCCTCTACCAGCTCATGATCAAGCTCCTGCAACCAATCGACGGCATCAAACAGATCAAGCCGTGAGCAGCGCTCGCCGACGAATGAATCGAAAGGAGAACACGAAATGAGGAAAATGAAGAGATCCGATGTCCGCGAATGGACACCAGGCGAACCTATCGAACGGGTCGACTTCGGCAACGGCTGCACCGGAATGGATAAGAGCATTCCCAGAGAGCCGGGAAGCGCTGGCGATTTCAAGCGGCTCATCTGGAAATGCCGCGCTATCGAAGCGGACGGAGGTCCATGCCTTGATGTGCTTCCATCCGAATATTGGATTGACGATGTTAAGCAGGGCGATTATTTCGATGTGGCCACCGACGGATTAAGCTACGGCCCATGCAGCTTCGGTGATGCGTGGATTTATCTCGCTGGCGTTGATGCGGGATGGCATCTCGCGCGAAAGGGACATCATACAGGCTTGTACGAGACCCTTCGAAGCCTTCTCAAAGACATGTTTGGCTCGTCGGCCCACCGCCAAAACAGTTCAACGGGACCTGGATCACTGATGACGTATTCGATGGTCTCGGATGGCGCGAAATCGTCAGGCAGATGCGTGTTCAAATGAAACATATAGGTATCCGTCGGAGGCGTGACTGACTCCACATGGACGTCGCGTGATCCCTCGATGCGGATACGGCGTAGCGATCCGCAAATCCATTCTGCGTCGGAGAACGGCGGCTTGTCATGATCGGCGCGCTGCATGGCGGTCTGCTCCTCCAGCGTGGTCGCCTGTCTCCGTAGGCTGTCCAGCTGCTCGCGCAGAAACCTGATGTCATCCTCGCGCTCCTTGTTCTGCTCCTTCGAGCTTCTATGCTCGATGGCCCAGCCAACGACCGTCACAACGAGTGTGAAGACAAAACCGGCCAGCTCGACGCCGTGCTCTGAAAACCAATCAATCATGAAAACGATTCTAAGGAGAATCCAGTGAACAATGAAATCCAGCAATTCGATTTCAAGGGCGCATCATTGCGCACTTTGACCGATGAGGCGGGGGAGCCTTGGTTCGTACTCAAGGATTGCATGAGCATCCTTGACCTCGGTAATCCAACCGAGACTGTCAAAATGTTTGATGAAGACGAGTTCAGTACTGCTGAAGTCATCGATTCGATTGGACGTCGGCAGCAGGCGTACATCATCAGTGAGCCTGGCCTGTATCGTCTGGTCATGCGCTCGCGGAAGCCGGAGGCCAAGGAATTCCAGCGTTGGGTAACTCACGAGGTCCTTCCGGCCATTCGCAAAACCGGCGGCTACATCCCCACCACAGACGCGGATGATGACATGACCATCCTCGCGAAGGCCGTGATGATCGGCCAGCGCACCATGGAAGCGCAGAAGCAGAAGATCACCGAACAGCAGACACGCATCGTGGAACTGGAGCCGAAAGCGCGGTTCGCGGACGCCGTAGCCGCGTCCGACGGCACGTGCCTGGTCGGCGAGCTCGCGAAGATGCTCCGGCAGAACGGGATGGACATCGGCCAGAACAGACTGTTCCGTCTTCTTCAGGCTGACGGGTATCTCGGCAAGTCCGGTTCGAATCGCAACGTGCCGACACAGCGTGCGATGGATCTCGGCCTGTTCCGCATCAAGGAGACCACCGTCACCCATGCGGATGGGCATACCACGGTCAGCCGCACTCCGAAGGTCACGGGCAAGGGGCAGCGCTATTTCATCGACCGGTACTGGGGTCGCGCTCAGCCGTCGTTGGAAGCGGGTGCGTGATGAGCGTCAGTCAATTCGCGTGCCTATCGGGTCAGCTGCTGTGCGTGGTCGTGTTGCTTTGCGCGATTCTCTTGAAACTTCTGACCGTGGTCAAGGTGCTTCATGACATTCTCTGTGCGATTCGTTCAGCCCAGACGCAGATCGAACTTAGTCCCCTTGCGAGAAATCGTGGGGAATTTTGGACAAGGGCCAGGTCTTTGTTTTCCCGTGGCCGATGAACGGCTGCTGCCGCCAGGTGATCGTCACCGAAGCGCCTTCGGGAGGTGTGTAATGCAGGTACTTATGGCCATTTTCCTCGGTCTCCGATTCCTTCACCTTGATTCGCGCGTACACGCAGCCGCCAGTGGCGACAAGAGAGTTGAAGCCTTTCCGCCGTGATCCATAAGGGGTTTCGGGACTGTGGGTGGCCGTTGCATGCACGTCGGTGGCGGCTCCGTTGCCCACATTGACGATCTTGACCAGAAGGCACGGAGGATTTCCGTATCCGCATTCGACCACATAGGGCTGCCACTTCGGCCTACTTCGATATGCGAAGTTCCAAGCCATAGCTCCTCCGGTAAACAACGCGGTCAAGCCTTCCAAACCATAACTGATCCAATCCATAGTTCTTCTCCTAACTGTTCGGCCCGCACGTCGGAAATGCGGGGTGACACCGATTTTAGGAGAGGGCCGGGCGGTTCTCCTAACGCCGCCCGGCATTACACACGCAAAGGAGGCGCGTGATGGGAAACCTCAACATTGAGATTCCTGACGAGGAATGCGTCAAGTTATTCCGCTACGAGGATGGCGACGGTGTCGCGGCGTATCTTCTGTTGTTCCCGGAACACGACATGAAAGCGGTCAAGCCGCGTATCGACGCGCAGCTTGACCACGAGATGGCGATGTCAGTAAATGCGTCCGACGCTCTGTTTGGGGGCGTCGTCGATCGCCCACCACAGCGCGTTGGACGGGTTGATGTGGATGGTGTCCGAGCTGGTGCCCTTGACGGATCCTTTGACGGTCACGACCGTCCCGTTCCTGGCCGCTTCCATCAGATCCTCCGCAAGGCTCGTTCGATCCTGTCCCTCGGCAAGCTTCACATGGACCGGTTCGCCGGTTCCTGTGCCGAGCGTGAGTCTGTCATTCATAATTCTTCTCCTAACTGTTCGGCCCGCATGTCGGAAATGCGGGGTGACACCGATTTTAGGAGAGGGCCGGGCGGTTCTCCTAACGCCGCCCGGCATCACACACGCAAAGGAGGCGCGTGATGATTGTTGCAACCAAGCCAAGCGCTCTTAGCGTGGTGGCGTCCGTCATCTGCGCGATATCCGGAATCTGGATGTTTGCCTGTGGACTCAAATCTCTGAATCAATTCCAGATTCTTCTTGGCTGCTCCCTTCTGCTCAACGGATTGCAGATTGGCGCTAGATGGGTGATGCTGCGGGAACTGAACAGGAACTACCTGCTCATGCGCCGATCTGTGCTATGTACGGAACCGCCGCGAGAGCAAGAGCGGGAATCTGAACGATGAAATCAGCGAACATCCCACCCATGTATTTCTCCTTGATCTTCTGCCAGCGGGATTGGTCCTTGGCGTGCGATTCGGCGATGTACAAGGCTCCAAGCAGACGCTGCATGGCGTCATTGAGCTCGAACGAGCCGCAGCTCTCCCAATCGTTGACGCATCGGCGAACCTCGGTCGTGAGATTAAGCACATACGACTTCAACGCCGCCGGCATGCTCGCATCCTCTTTCAGGCACTGCTCGATTTCAGAAAGGAAGCCGGAGATGTTCTCCCTGTTCTTGTCCTCCATCCGCACATCCAGCTCCACCCACCTGTCGGCGATGGTCTGCAAAGCCAGAACCGCCGCGGCATCCAACCTATCGGTCGCACCGGCCAACGTGCTGAAGTTCCGACGATGTCCGTCCATGGCATCGTCGGAGAATGATTCCCACAAGGCTTTCCAAATACCGGGCATCTGTGATTTCGCCATGTCGAGACGTTTCACGCCACGGGCGATCAGCGTATCAAGTGTTCTTTCGGTGCTGCACATGGCCGTGTATGCGGGCAGCACGTCCTTCCGGAATCCGTCGGGCTGCTGCTCGACCTCAAAAAACTGCAGTAGGTATTCGGCTGCATTCGACATTGATGCTTCTCCTAACTGTTCGGCCCGCACGTCGCATATGCGGGATGACACCGATTTTAGGAGAGGGCCGGGCGGTTCTCCTAACGCCGCCCGGCATCACACACGCAAAGGAGGCGCGTGATGGTCTTGCAGAACGAGCTCAAGGATGCGAGCCGTATCCCGTTGAAGGACAGGCTCGCATGGACCATCCCGCAGGCCGCAAGCCTGTACGGGATCGACTACGACGGTCTGCGGCAGGCTGTCAACCAGGGCGACATAGACACGTTTCGTCCGCCAAGCAAACGAGGAACGCCTTCCCGCCGTCACATCAGGCGCGAGGAGATGGACCGATACGTCAAATCGTTGGAGGAGTAAGCATGAACGACATTCGCAAGGAGCTGTGATGGCACTCAGGAGAATCGACGCGGAAACGCTGCTGACACCACCCGCACCGCCGAGGGACACGGTGATCATGTTCGGTTTGACCGGCTATGCGATTCGCGTCACGGGCAAGGGCGCCAGCCTCATGGAGCTCGACGTCGACGGAAGCCACGAGCTGGCGAGCATCGGAAAAGACCAGGCAAGGACATTCATTCAAAGCATAGGAGGCGCAAGATGACCGACAACGGCTATCGCATCGAGGACGGGTCCGAAAAGGGGAGGCCGAACTACACGCTGCGTCGTGTGAAGTTCACGGCCGCCGTGGTCGGCCTGGTCGTGAGCGTGACGCTCATGCTCACCTGGCATGGCGGCCTGACGGGCGCGCTTGTGGTGGAGGGCGTGTATCTGGCCACGGCCCTGTGGCTGACGGTCAGGTTCGCTCCGCGCGATGACGTGGATGGCGACGTCTGACCGTATCCGCCGGCGTACAAGGACGCGGACGGATGGCGGAGGCGTGTGTCCTTTCATCTCACATTGCATTTCACTCTCACGTCTTCCGCCGTCACGCTGCGGGTTCGAATCCCGCCGCCGGCGCTTGGCCGGACCGTCAACGCCGCCCGCATCCCCGTTTCGTTCAGCTTTCCTGGGGTGTGGGAACGATGGGCGCGATTACTTGCTGTCATGGCGCCCAGCGGTCCGGCTCATATCAATCAATCTCATATCAATCAATCAAGGTCAAGGGAGGAACCGATGAAGGAGATTCTGCCGCATTGGCGTTTCGGTCCGAACTCTCCGGTCATGGACGTCGACGAGAAGGGGATGACGCGTGGCGACAGGGCGGTGGTGGAGGCGTGCCGTCGGGCGATGGAGAGCGAGACGTGGAAGGAGCTGGTGATCTTGGAATCGTTGGGCGTGCGCTTCACCGAACTGGTGGGCCGGTTCGTGTCCGAGGTCGCGTCTCCCGTGTTGGAGGCGATGCCTGGCGACGCTTTCCATCAGGGAGCGGCCGCGCAGTTGACGCACATGGTGAAGACCAGGGATGGTGGCGAGACCATCCGCATCATCAAGACTCTCGCCGTGAAAGGTAGGTTCTGATGGCTGGTGAGACGATCATCGCGGTGGTGGGCAATCTGACCGCGGATCCTGAGTTGAGGTCGACGAAGAACGGCAGGAGCGTGGCTGGTTTCACGATCGCGTCCACTCCGCGCACGTTCGACCGGCAGTCGCAGCAGTGGGTCGACGGGGACGCGTTGTTCCTCCGCTGCACGGTGTGGGGCGACTTGGCGGAGCATTGCGCTAATAGTCTCGCGAAGGGCATGCGTGTGGTCGCCCAGGGCAGGCTGACGCAGCATTCGTGGGAGGACGAGCAGCATCAGAAGCGTTCCTCCGTGGAATTGCAGGTGGATGAGATCGGCCCTTCCCTGCGGTATGCGACGGCGCAGGTGGCCAAGGCGCAGCGGGGTACGGCTGGAGCGTATGGGAATCCGTACTCCGCTCCGGCCGGCTATACGGGCGGGGCGGCCGCTGCGGATTCGTTGCCGCCGTCCGACCCGTGGGGTCAGCCACAGAACCAATCGGCATCGTTCGGTGATTTCGGCAAGCCGGAATCCGAACCGGATTTCTAAGGACGAATCATGAGCATCCAAGCGTTGACATGGGTTATCTACGGTGTAGCGTCGGACATCAAGCACGCGGATTTCCGCACGCTTCTCGTGCTGGCCGACCATGCCGACCCTCAAGGCATGGGAGCGTATCCGAGCAGGAGCACGATAAGCCGGTTGACCGGATACAGCGTGCGTACGGTCTCCTACGCGTTGAAGAGTCTCGAATCCTCCGGGCTGATCAGCAGGGGAGACCAGCGCATCGTGTCCAACCTCGGCGGATACAAGCCGACCGTCTGGAACCTCAACATGAGCAGAGGTGCAAAAACTGCACCTCTCAAAAACGCCGAAACACCAGTGCAACACGACTGCACACCAGCAATGCAAACA
>UMEV01027107.1_pt1 | contig 11813 bp, 10 predicted proteins | sample 1964861 | NCBI WGS metagenome assembly UMEV01 (sample SAMEA4836031, study PRJEB28245) | human gut metagenome | biome: gut microbiome; material: fecal sample | place: Denmark | collected 2008 | reverse complement strand
GCGGGATAAAACGCAGGGCGGGAAAAACGACGGCCGCTTCGTTAACGGCGTGGCAGACTGGAGCGGTGTGCTGGGACTCGTTTACGAACCGAACGACAGCCTGGGAATCATAGGGAGAGTCGTTTGGAATGACGCCGCCTATATCGATAATTCCAATGCGCCGTCAGGAAAAACGAAAATCCCGTCCTACACCACACTTGACCTGGGTGTGAATTACAAAACACGTTTGGGAAGAATCCCCGTTTCTTTAAGCGCCATGTGCTACAATGTGGCAAATAAAGATTACTGGATGGGAAGAGGGAGTTCCACCACCTTCGGATTATCCATGCCGAGGACATTCATGCTCTCCGCCCGATTCGAATTCTGATTTTACCCGGGTGAGTAAATTTAATAAAACAAAAAGGCCATATCGCAATGATGTGACCTTTTTTATTGTGATATAGATGATTGAGATCAAACCGGTTAAGTAGGGAACCGATTTCAAAGGAGCGAAGCGACGCATGAAATCGAGTGAGTCACTTATGCCGGGAAAGCGGAGTGTTTGAGATATGGAGATGAAACAGTGAGATGAGGCAGCGGCAAAGTAGGGAACCGATTCCAAAGGAATGAAATGACGCATGGAATCGAGTGAGTCACTTATTGCGGTGAGGAGAATGAATAAAAAGAACCACATCGAACAGATGTGGTGGATTAAATGAGTGGTGGAGATAAGCGGGATCGAACCGCTGACCTTTTGAATGCCATTCAAACGCTCTCCCAGCTGAGCTATACCCCCATGCTTTCCAAATTATAGCAAAGGGGACGGCGCTATGCAATAGGGAGAAAAGAAACGGGAACTTCACTTCATGAAGAGAGGAGCCTGAGATAAAAGCGAATGAATTATTGCTAAAAGATTACTTTAAAGTATTCATATGATGAGTAATATGTGATATAATTTTAAAAATTATTGAGTTTACGGATGACAGGAATAAATGAATTTTTAAGCTGATATTGTTTTTAAAGTGGGAATATGAAGGAATGCGCCTATGAAGAAGATTGTTATGCTGACCTGCCCCCGTGCGGAGACCGTCTGCACCGGCGCAGGATGTTTTTCTGCATTGAATGGGCGGACCCATCGTTTTCGTGAATATGGAGATGAAGAATTGCAGGTGTCCGCCTTTATGAAGTGCAGCGGGTGCGGGCATTTTCCCCGGCAGGATAAAGGACTTGATGAAAAAATCGAGAGGATTCTGGAAATACATCCGGACGCAGTTCATTTGGGAATCTGCTGCTGCAGAGACGGGGAAAGTAAGACTCTTTGTAAAGAGGTGGAGATGATCACTGCTATTTTTAAGAAAGCGGGGATACCTGTTGTGCGGGGTACGCATTCTGTTTTTTAAGAAGATTCCTTATTTTCCTGTGGTCGAAACAAGGTCAGGCCGGCAGGAAAATGGAATATAAGATTTTCACAGGTGGTTAGTGATTAAAGAAAGGAGGAAGTTATGAGAAAATGGCTTTTGGCTTTCGCTGCTCTGATTTTGTCTTTATGCTTGTCTCCTATGGCTTTTGCTGCGGAACATTCGACAGATACGATGATCTTGGATTGGCGTACGGAAAAGGTCTGGATGGAGCATGGAGAGCTTTGCGTGCGGGGAACATTTTATAACAGACGAAGTGACCTGACGGTTACAAAACTTGATGAAATGATTCTCCAGATTACTTTTACAGGAACTGATGGGAAAACATTTCAATTTATCGGGCATCCGAAAAGACTGCCCATGTTGAAATTACCGGCCAACGGAAGTAAAAAAGTCACTTTTAATTTCGGGCCCTTTTCAGGGGAATGGAAAGACTGGACCACGAAAGAAGATTATTCATTCAGTTATATTAATGGTTCAAGATGGTAAAGCTCAGAGGAGAGAGTATTCATGAAAAAAGGTATGAAATCAGCTTTTGCCGCCACGCTGGCGTTGACGGCCTGTTTTGGCGGAATTTCCACATATGCCGCATTTGATGAAAATTTGAATGTGTATACATTAGATGCGGTTGTGGTTGAAGCGGATAAGACAAAGAATAAATTCGGGGACACGATTACGGAACAGTCTTATTACCGTACGGGCGGCGATGTGAAAGTTATCACCCGTGAAGAAATTGAAAAACGTCATTATACAGATGTAACAGAGGCGATTAAACGCGTTCCCGGTGTGACATTTACAAATGCCGGTTATCGTGGCGGTCAGTATGGTTATAATTCTTACAATAACAGTATGGCTATCAATGGGGATTCAAGAGTTATTGTTCTCATAGATGGCCGCCGTGTGGATAATGCAGCCAGCTATAGATTTGGTGATAGTAATGCAGCTGGCGGCAGGACTATGGTCGATCTTAATCAGTTAATAGGAATGGAAGACGTAGATAAAATTGAGGTTATCAAAGGACCGGGGGCATCTGTCTACGGTGCTGATGCTACAGGTGGAGTTATCAATATCATTACAAGAAAAGGAACCGATCATGTGGCAGGGGCATTGGATTTATCTACAGGATCTTGGGGACATCATGTTTATAGTGTGAATGTATCCGGTGCGACTGATCAGAAAGAACCAATGCGGTATTTTATTTCTGCCAGCAGAAATATGTCAGGTGACAGCAAGTATCGTGATGGTATTACCGGTGAAAATCATACATACAACGGTACTTCGTATAAAGAAGACAGCGTCAATGTCCGTTTGGATAAAGAGCTGGGCGGAGATAAAAATCTGAAGATCTGGTATAACCACAAAAATGGAAAAGACGGCTATCCGATTACAGCCCGTGACTGGAGATATTGGAATGAAGCTGATTGGAACCGTATTATTGAAAGAACGACGAGGCCGGGGGGATTTGGTAATACTGATAATCCGGGATATAGAAATCTGTTTTCATTAGATGCACTTTCCGGTTCCTACAATGCATATAAGAGCAATGATATTGATGTAGTTTATACTTTTAAAAAAGATAATGGCATGGACAGCTTTGTCCGTGTGTATAGCCAGCACCATGATTATTGGGGCATTGATCGTTATCCGTCCTGGATTTTGGATGATGGATCCTATGTGCCGTTTCCCGGCAGCGCTGCATGGTCAAATTTTATCAAAAATTATCATCCTGCCGGATGGGATGATCTGACAGATAAAGAAGTGGAGAAAAATCATGGTATTCAGCTGCAGTTAGGCAAGTCCTTTGGCAGACATGATGTTTTAGGTTCTGTTACTTATGACAAGTCTGTTATGAAATTGCTGAATGACTACGGTCCTGTAGAAAATACAGAGTATAGAAGAAATACTTTGACAGGGTATGTGCAGGATAAGATTCATGTCAATGATAAGTGGGATGTTACTCCTGCACTGCGCTATTCCCACTATAATTCATTTAGCGGGACACGTCAGGCTAAGCGTGATTCTTCAGGGAAAATCGTAAAAGATGGTTCCGGCAATGTCGTTTATGTTGATTCTAAACATCGTGGAGATGTCAGCACATTTACTCCTGTAATCAATACGGAATACATGTTTTCTGATGATTTCAGTGCTTATGCAGGATGGACGAAGATTTATCGCCCAATCAAAGGAAAAGACTATGCTACCGATGCTTATGGCGGCGGAGCTTTGAAAGATGAGAAAGGCGATGTCTGGACAATTGGTTTGAGAAAGGGAATTGGCCCAAATACCGAGGTCACAGTTCATTATGACTGGACAAAGATGTCTAATGCGATTACCCAGTATTCTTTTGATGATCCTTCCATTCCGGGACATAGACTGACACGTTATGTAAATGCAAAAGAAGATAAACAGTCTTTTAATATTACCGTGGATCACAAGTTTAATGACCATTGGAATTTAGGGCTTGCTTATACGCATTTTAAAGATACTTACCGTGCGAAGGATGGTGTTCAATACACAGATGTAGGGCTTGGTGAATTGAGTAATGTAAACACGCAAATCAACAAGCTTCGTCCGGCAAACCATTTTACGATGAATTTGTCTTATGAGAACAATAAATTCTATTCCGGATTATTGGTCAATTGGTATACGGGAATGGATACAACTGCTTATACTGATAATCAATTCCTTGTACTGGATTGGAATATGAACTATGAATTAAGGAAAAATATAAACTTATACTTGTCTGTAACGAATCTGACAAATGAGTCTTATGAAAATGCCTATTCTGAATATAACGGTTTGGGGGCTGCTCCACAGCCGGGACGTGCATGGATGGTTGGGGCCCGTTACAAATTCTGATTTGATTTTTACACGAAACGCGTCATGCTTCGGCGGGCGCGTTTTTACATGCGGTTTTTTTATAAGGAATAGAAGAGAAATTCCTGTTTTGCACACAAAGTTTTTCAGATTTTTGATGAAATATTTTAGATTTTTAGTAAAATTTGGAGAAAATAATCAATTTTTTTAAGATTTGCTATTGGCAGCAGGCAATAAAATGTATTACAATAAAACAAAATAATAAGAAAATGTTTACACAATGGTGCAGGTGGGTGAAAAGAGGAATCTGATGAAGTATTTTTATCCGGCCATTTTTACCTTGGATAGAAAAAAGAATGAATTCCGCGCGGTGTTTCCTGATTTGACAGGGTGTGCCGTGAAAGCGGAATCTATGGCGGAGGCTGCGCGGAAAGCGCGGGAAGCTCTCGGTATGGCTCTTATGGAACTGGAAGAAAAGGGAATCGAGTTTCCGGCGGCTTCTGATGAATGCGCTCTTCAGCGTGCTTATCCCTACTGCCAGGTGGGCGTGGTGCTTTTGGATATGGATGTGTACCGCGCATATCGCGAGTATCGGATGGAACAGGCGGAATTGGATTCTGCTGAATGGGCGGAAAAATCTAAACGCCGCCGCCTTACACTGTTTCAGAGAGTTTTTGGAGGCAGATAGGAAGACAGAAGAGGCCTGTGCGGGTCTCTTTTTTTGTGTCTGCTGCCATTTTTGTGCAGCAAGGTGGAAAATGAAGCGGTCAGTCCGCCTTGTATACTATTTTGAAATCAGGTTATAATAATCACATTGAATTTCAGTCGGCCGAAGGGCCGTTTTGAAATAAGACCGCGGCAGATATTTAAAACAGCAGTTTGTTGAAATTGATTTCATAAAGGAGTCTTATGTCTGATTTTCTTGATTGGAGTACTTTGATTTACCGTGCGCCGGCGCTTTTGATTGCCATGGCGCTTCATGAATATGCCCATGCGTATGTATCGGACAGTCTGGGGGATCCCACGCCGTCCATGCAGGGGCGGCTTACGGCGAATCCTCTGGTTCACTTGGATATGGTGGGGCTTATGCTTCTTGTGATCTGCGGTTTCGGCTGGGCAAAACCGGTGGAGATCAATCCGAATTATTATAAGAATTTCAGAAGCGGCGTGATGAAGGTTTCTTTTGCCGGGCCGGGGATGAATCTGCTTATTTGTTTTTTGGCGGAGTGCATTATGCTGCTGATGATGAAGCTCGGGCTTTTAACGGCGGGGCAGCCGGGGTATTTATTTCTTTATTGGATTATGCTGTATAATGTGTGGTTCGCGTTTTTTAATCTGATTCCTGTGCCGCCGCTGGACGGCTCCAAAATTTTGGAAATGGTGCTTCCCGGCAAATTGGCTTTTGCATTCCACAATTTCAGTTACCGTTACAGTTTCCTTCTTTTACTGTTCCTGGTTTTCAGCGGCATGATAGGACGGATTATTAATCCGCTGGCGCAGTTTTATACGGGAACGACGATCCGCCTGATTGCTTCCGTGCTGCAGATGTAATACGAAAGGGTGCGGTATGTCTTTAACGTGGGCGGTTTTTGAAATACTGGGGACTGTGGCATTTGCTTTTTCCGGAGCGGCTGTAGGACTGGCAAGGGGAATGGATGTTTTCGGCATTGCGCTCTTGTCTGTGGTGACGGCAGTGGGAGGCGGTATCCTCCGCGATGTGCTGGCGGGTATATTTCCGCCTTTTGCCCTGCGCGGGCCGGATGGGATTATATTTGCCCTCATGACGGCGGCAGCGGTGTGCATCGGTTTCCGGCATTTCCATATACCCCGCCGGGAACGGAAACTTGTCCTTTTTGCTTATCGTGTTTCCGATACGGCAGGTCTTGCCGCTTTCACGGTGACCGGTGCGATGGCGGCGATTGACAGTTATCCCGGCTACCGGTATGTGCTTCCCGTTCTGCTCGGGCTCATTACGGCGGTGGGGGGCGGTATTCTTCGTGACGTGCTGGCGCAGAAAGTTCCTGTGGTATTGTATGAAGATGTGTATGCCATGGCTTCGGTGCTCGGGGGTATTGTTATCTGCGTCCTGTATCCGCTCACGGGGATTGTATATGCGTCATGGGGCGGATTTGGCGCGGTTCTTCTTCTCCGCATCTGCGCGATCCTTTTCGGGTGGAGACTCTATCATCCCGCAAGGACGCACGGCAGCGGAAGCGGATCGCGGGAATGAAAGCCGGCAGATCGTTTTTGATCACCTGACAGCCGGTAAGAGTATTTTCATAATTTCTATAAACGGTGAAATAAGAGGAGGCTCATGGTGATGGGGAGACGGATTTGCAGTGAACGGAATATTCTTATCTGTCTTTATCTGACTATATTCCTCCTTCCTTTAAGCTCTTGGCTTTTTTACTTTGCCCTTGTTCCGGCGGCATTGCTTTCTATGGGGGATATATTCCTCACGAAGCGGAAGGTCAATTATGGCGGCAAGTGGGGATGGTTTGGCGGGGGCTTTTTAGTCTGCTCGTTTTTATCTGTTTCCGGTGCGGCAGACTTCTTTTTTTCTATTTTTAACTGGTGCTTTCTGCCCTTGGCGTATGCGTTTCTTTATGTGCTTATCTCTACATACTTTGCGGGAGAGGAAGAAAAGAGGAAAGCGCTTTATGTCTTTTTGGCGGGTGCCGTCTGCGTTGTCATCTGGGGATTTATACAGTATGCCGATGCGGGATGCATGGCGAGAGACCTGAATGCCGAAGGATGGGTGGATCCCGAGAGGTTTCCTCTTCTGCGGCGGCGCATGTTTTCCACTTTGGGGAATCCGAATCTTTTCGGCGCTTACCTTTTGATGCTTATCAGTGTGTTTGCGCCTTTTGCTCTGGAGGAAAGAAATAATAAGAGAAAAATACTGCTTGCCGGATTTCTTTTTATTCTTTCCGTATGCCTGGCGCTGACCTATTCCCGGGGGGCATGGATCAGTCTGGCAGGGATAGTTCTAGGCCTTGCGGTCTTTTATGATAAGCGGTTCGGTCTGGTGTTTCTGGCGGTGCCTCTTATTTTATTTTTTTACCATGGACAGGTGGCGGAGCGCTTTATTTCTCTTTTTTCCGGCGAGGATACATCGCTTTCACTTCGCCTGGCTTTGTGGGAAAGTACGATAGCCATGATTGAGGAACATCCTCTGCTTGGGGTCGGCTGGGGGAATTACTGGCTGGCTTATCCGGAGTACAACTTTTTTATAGAGGACGCGGATGTCGTTATTTTCCACGCCCATGATATGTACATCCATATCCCTGCGGAAGTGGGCATTCCCGGCGGCATTTTGTACTTCCTTTTCTTCTTCGGGCAAGGGGTGATGTCATGGCGGATTTGGCGCAGAGGGAAAGGGACTATGAAACTTTTCGGGTTGTCAGGCATGCTTCTTGTCTTGTCGGCAGCCATAGACGGGATCGGAGATTATGCGTTTTTCAGCTGCCCGGTTTCCTGCTGCTTCTGGGCGTTGTCTGCGCTTTGTGTTTCAGAAGAAAGACGGGGCGCGGCAGGGTAAATCAATTATGCGGATCCAAGTACATATAAAAATGTATTTGTCCAATAGGAAAAATTTATAATCCCTGTTAGGGAATTTTGAGAAAGGATAAATACTCTTTATGGGATTTTATCCGTAAAAGTATGCTATAATAAACAAGGTAATGAGCCACGGAGGGTTGCTTTACAGCGCCTTCATTCCGAGCTGCTTTGATGAAGTTTGGAGGGAGGACTACCGGGCTAAAGGTTCTGCGGACTGAGAAAAATAACGAATCGTCACCGCGGGCTTTTATATTTTATTTATTTTGGGAGGATGATAGTAATGATCGACATCAACGACAGTGAATTCCTTAGCCGTATCGAGCCTAAAGAACTGCTGGACAAAGTGTGCGACGGCAAAGCGGCAGCAGCCATGATCCAGCCGGGGGATATCCTGGGAATCAGCGGATTTACACCGTGCGGCTATCCGAAAATCACGATGCATGAACTGGCTGAACGCATGAAGCAAACGCCGTTCCAGGTAGATATCTGGACGGGCGCTTCCACAGGTTCCCAGATTGATGGCGAACTGGTAGAAGTGAACGGGATCAGAAACCGTATGCCCTACCAGACTAACGGTACACTGAGAAAAGCAATCAATGCCGGCCAGATCAACTATTTCGACCTGCACCTGAGCCATGTGGCACAGCAGATCCGTGAAGGTTTCTTCACCAACGTTAAGGGAGAACATGTAACCGGTCCGGATTTTGCGGTCATTGAAGCCTGTAAAATTGTTAAGAGAGACGGCGAAATTGGTATCGTAACTACTACCGCTATCGGCAACTCTCCCGTATTCGTATCCCAGGGTAAAAAAGTCATCATTGAAGTCAATACTACCCAGCCGGTAGCATTGGATGGCATGGCTGACATTTACGAAGTGGCTAACCCGCCGCATCGTGTGCCGATTCCGATCGTTAAAGCCGGTGACCGTATCGGCAAGACCTACATTCCTGTAGATCCGGCAAAGATTGTTGCTATCGTTCCCTGTGATCTGCCCGATGTTACCCGCGCCTTGGCTCCGCTTGATGACGACGCTGAAAGGATGGGAAATAACCTGGTTGATTTCCTGAAGAATGAAGTAAAACATGGACGGCTTCCGGAAAACCTACTTCCTCTCCAGTCCGGTGTAGGCAATGTGGCAAACGCGGTCATCAATGGCCTCGTTCATTCCGATTTCAAGAACCTGTCCGTATATACGGAAGTTATCCAGGACGGTATGTTTGATCTGATTGATGAAGGCAAAATTGATATGATTTCCGGGACATCCCTGTCCCCGTCACCGGATGGACTGAAACGCTTCTATGCCAATATTGAAAAATACAGCAAGAAGATCATCCTCCGTCCGCAGGAAATTTCCAATAACGGTGAAGTGGCCCGCCGCATTGGCGTAGTAGCTATGAATACCGCTTTAGAAATGGATATTTATGGTCACGTAAATTCCACTCACGTAACCGGTACCAAGTTGATGAACGGCATCGGCGGTTCCGGAGATTTTGCCCGCAATGGCGCTCTGTCCTGCTTCTTCTGCCACAGTGTGGCTAAGGGAGGCGCTATCTCTGCCGTTGTTCCGATGTGTTCTCATGTTGATCACACCGAACATGACACCCATGTATTCATTTCCGAACAGGGTGTAGCGGATGTCCGCGGCCTGTCACCGAAGGAAAGAGCGAAGGTAATCATTAATAATGTCGCCCACCCGACTTTCCGTGACCAGCTGATGGATTACTTTGAAAGAGCATGTGCGCTCAACGGTAACAGCCAGACCCCGCATATTCTCTCTGAAGCATTCAAGTTCCATACCAGCCTTGCTGAAACAGGCTCCATGCTTTTTAAAAAATAATTTTCCCATAATACATTCTTTACAAAAAGCATGATTGTTATATAATTGTCTATGGTGATAACTGCTGAGAGCAGAATCATACATGGATCCCGCAAGAGTTCCTCCGCTGTGGTGACAAGACATAATGCGGCATCACAGCAAAAGGCTTTGCAGATCCATACCAATGAAAGCGATTGTCTGCGAAATACAGATGAGAAGAGCCTAAAAGCCGCAATCTGACATTTCTGCCAAGGATGAGACCTTTCCCAATTTTACTTATTTTTTAGGAGGAAGATGAACTTATGGCAAACGAATCCCTGAAAGCCAAACTCGAAGCATACGAAGCTGCTTGCGCTAAATCTTACGCAAAGACTCCGGAAAGAGTTGGTTTAAAACACAATAAGGTGTATACACCTCTTGATATCGAAGGTTTTGATTATGAAAGAGACCTCGGCATCCCGGGCGAATATCCGTATACCCGCGGCGTACAGCCGACCATGTACCGCGGCCGTCTCTGGACTATGCGTATGTATGCAGGCTTCGCTACCGCTGAAGAATCCAACAAGCGTTATCGTTACCTGATTGAAAACGGCGGTTCCGGCCTGTCCTGCGCATTTGACCTTCCGACCCAGATCGGCTATGACTCTGATGACAAAATGGCTATCGGTGAAATCGGCAAGGTAGGTGTAGCCATTGATACCCTGAAAGATATGGAAATCCTTTTCGACCATATTGATCTGGGCAAGGTTTCTACATCCATGACCATCAACGCACCGGCATCCGTACTGCTGGCTATGTACATTGCAGTCGCTGAAAAGCAGGGCGTACCGGCTGATCAGCTCCGCGGCACCATCCAGAATGATATTCTGAAAGAATACGCAGCCCGCGGAACCTATATTTTCCCGGTTAAACCGTCTATGCGTCTGATTACTAACATTTTTGAATACTGCTCCAAGAATGTACCGAAGTGGAACACCATTTCCATCTCCGGCTACCATATCCGTGAAGCAGGTTCCACCGCTGCTCAGGAAATCGCTTTCACCATCGCTGATGGTATCGCTTACATCGAAGCGGCTCTGAAAGCAGGCATGAAGATCGACGACTTTGCAGGCCGTCTGTCCTTCTTCTGGAACGCTCACAACAACGTACTTGAAGAAGTTGCTAAATTCCGTGCATCCCGTCGTCTCTGGGCTACGATTCTGAAAGAACGTTTCCATGCTCAGAACCCGAAGTCCATGAAACTGCGTTTCCATACCCAGACAGCCGGCTCCATGCTGACAGCTCAGCAGCCGAACAACAACATCGTTCGTGTTGCTCTCCAGACAGCAGCGGCAGTTATGGGCGGAACACAGTCCCTGCATACCAACTCCCGCGATGAAGCTCTTGCTCTGCCGACCACTGAATCCGTAACCATCGCTCTGCGTACACAGCAGATCGTTGCTTATGAATCCGGTCTGGCTGACGTAGTCGATCCGCTGGGCGGCTCCTATTATGTAGAAGCTATGACCAACGCCATCGAAGCGGAAGCTAAAGAATACATCCGCAAGATTGATGAAATGGGCGGCGCTGTTGAAGCTATCGATAAAGGTTATATCCAGAAAGAAATCCAGGATTCTGCTTATGCTTGGCAGATGGCTGTTGAATCCGGCGAAAGAACAATTGTCGGCGTCAATAAGTTCACTATGGAAGAAGCTCCGGTTGAAGGCCTCCTGAAGGTTGACGCATCCGCCGGCGAATTCCAGAAGAACAAACTGGCTAAAGTTAAGGCAGAACGTGATAACGCAAAGGTTAAGGAAGAACTGGCCAAGCTGGAAGTTGCAGCTGCTGACGAATCCGTCAATCTGATGCCTGTTATCCTTGACTGCGTACGTGCTTACTGCTCTCTCGGCGAAATTTGCGGCGTTCTCCGCAAAGTATTCGGCGAATACAAAGCACATAACACACTTTAATCCTAACTAAAATTCTGGAGGTATATAACTATGGCAGAAAAACGTATCAGAGTACTCGTTGCTAAACCGGGTCTTGATGGACATGATCGCGGTGCAAAAGTAGTTGCCCGCGCACTTCGCGATGCAGGTATGGAAGTTATTTACACAGGTCTTCGTCAGACTGTCGCTCAGATCGTTGAAGCGGCAGATGCGGAAGACGTTAATGTTGTAGCACTGAGCCTTTTGTCCGGCGCTCACAACACCCTGTTCCCGGAAGTGGTAGAAGCACTGAAA
>UMEV01022808.1_pt1 | contig 12140 bp, 10 predicted proteins | sample 1964861 | NCBI WGS metagenome assembly UMEV01 (sample SAMEA4836031, study PRJEB28245) | human gut metagenome | biome: gut microbiome; material: fecal sample | place: Denmark | collected 2008 | reverse complement strand
AAGGCATGGACCTGTAACAGCTGCCGCAGATACACTGTGATACTGGCTTCTGTAAGCGATGATATTCACCGGGATCAGCTGAAGAGATGATATGTTCATGACCAAAAACGTACACATTTCATTGCTGGCAGTGCCTTTGGGAACTGCCCGAACCGTGCTTTTCTCTTTTCTGCGCATCTCTTCTATTTTTTCCAGTTCTTTCATGGCCTTAAGTCCCGCAGGGGTTGCGGCCCAGCCAAGCCCTAAAATATTTGCAATGAAATTTACTGAAATCTGTCTGGCGGCTTCACAGTCCGTTGGCAGATCTGGAAACAGAAACTTTAATATGGGCCTCATTTTCCCTGAAAGCTGCTCTACCAGCCCGGCCCTGCTTCCTATCTCCAGGATCCCATTCCAGAAAGCTACGATCCCCACCATGGTAAGGCTTAATGTTACTGCTTCCCCGGCTGCGCTTAAAGCTCCTTCTGTTACCTGAGCCAGTCTTCCATGAAATGCTCCCCATATGATCCCCAGAAAAAGCATTCCGCTCCAGATATAATTTAACATATGACTTTTTCTGCGTTCCTTACACACCCATTTATACACATTTTATGATCTGGTGCACGGGAAAATACACCTTCCTGTAGTGCAAAAGTTATCCACAATCTAAATCTTGTATTTCCCCTTTTTTTTACCACATATCTTGTGTTTGTCGGTGGATAATGTGGATAACTTTGGGGATAACTCTGTTTATAGTGTGTGTAAACCATGGGGAAACTGTGGGGAAATATGTATTTTTATGTGGAAATAGAAAATTTTGTGGATTTTTTATCCACATTTTCACAGATTTTGGAAATCTGCTTTTGAATTTTCCCGGCTTATCCTGTTTTACTGCTCTCTTTTCACTGGCATATATAGCTCCATAAAGTGAATATTTTTTTCCTCTCCCAAAAATGTTGTCATATTATTGGCATAAAAAACTTGTTCCGGCTCTACACCCTGGGATTTTCCCCAGTTATACATTTTCCAGGCAACCTCTTCATCCAGATAAATGCTTTCTGATTTCACAATGGTATAAATACAGGGAACCGGTTCTGTCAGTTTATACTGCTCCGGCTGAAATCCTTTTCGGATCCACTGCTCTACTCCTTTATAAAGAAGCAGATTGGTTTCCCTCTCCTGCAGACCGTCTTTTTCCATTGAAAATAATGTATAAAAATATGTCATGTCCAGACCTTTTATCGTCGAAGACATGGCAAACCACTTCTTCAGACCCTCAAGAAGGCTTTCGCAAACCCCCAATTTATAAGCTGTGGGGAAATTTTTAAAAGTATATTTTCCCTCATATTTCTCGGCCTGGTCCATATCCCGTTCAGCAAGCTGCATACGTGCGATCGCCTGCTGGTGATACTGTATGCTGGCTTCCTCCTGTTTTATACGCATTGCTAAATGGTCTTTCATACATTCTAAGGAATTCTCTTCCTTTATATATCTTTCAATTTCTTCCAGACTCTGGTTCATCTTCCGTCTGTATACAATAAACATAAGCCGAAGGATATCTTCTTCCAGATAATAACGATATCCATTTTCCTTTTTTCTTGATTTTATGATCCCTTTTTTCTCATAAAAACGGAGAGTATCCCGGCTTATGCCCACGATCTCGGACATATCGCCTATAAGATACTCTCGACGTTTCATTTCTGTTCTGTTTTCCGTCATACCTTTCTTTTCTCCTGTTTTCCATTTTCCCACGATCGATATTTCTTTTGGATGTGCCCTTAAAGAATATCTTATATGGATTTTGTGATTTGGTCAATGGTGACCAGAAAAATAGAAAGGGAACCGGTACATCATTTACGAAATGATGTACCGGTTACAGTTTATCTTACACCGAACTTAGCTCCACGTTTAATGGTGCCGTTGCTGTTCCATTCATTGTAAACGTATGGACCGCCGTCTGTGGTTCCATTTTCTGTAAACTCATGGTTTCCGCCATTATAGTTATAGTTGCCAGTTACCATCTTGCAGCTGCTGGTGTCGAAATAATAAACATTTCCATTGATCTTCATAATACCGCCCTGAAGTTCGCCGGTATCAGCTGCATAGTACCAGGTGCCATCTCTCTGGATCCATCCGGTTCTCATTAACTGGTCATCACCAAAATAGAACCAGTGATTTCTGTACTGTACCCAGTTGTTGGTGCAGTAAGATCCGTCACCCCACTGATACTTTACTCCCTTTCCTGTACCTGTAAAACCTGCTGCAAAAGATGTCATCGCACTACCTGCAGTCAAAGCCAGTGCCAGCGCTATAATAGCAAAACGTTTCTTCATACTTATCAATGCCTCCTGCATTTTTATATCTGTTTTATGCAGAAAGCATACACCTTGGAGTTGCTCCAAGGTCAAGGCATGTAAGAGTTTTGTAATGTTTTGCAGCAGTTTGTAAGATTTAATGTTCTCTGCCTGGTAGTATTTTACAGTACCATCGCCAGCTTCGTTGCCTCATATATGTCCGGGACGAAAAAGAATCTTCTTGCCTACAATCAGGCTTCTGTGCTTATTTACGGGGAAAGCGGCGTTGGAAAAAGCTTTCTGGCAGAATATATCCAGAAAAGTGGTTCTTTATCTGGTAAACCCTTTGTAAAGATCAGCTGCAATGCTATTTCAGAGGAGCTTTTTGCCTCTGAACTTTTCGGCTATTCTCCCAATGCTTTTACCGGTGCCTCTGCCAGCGGAAAAACCGGACTTTTAGAAGCAGCAGACCATGGGACAGTCCTTTTTGATGAGATCAATGAGCTTTCTCCCCATTGCCAGACTCTGCTTTTACATTTTTTACAGAACAAAAATATAACTCCTATCGGTTCCCTTATTGCTAAAGAGATCCACACCCGCATTATCTGTACTTCCGGACAGGACCTGCGTGAAATGATCAAAGCCGGAACCTTCCGTTCAGATCTCTACTACAGGATCCGGGTAGCCAATATCCATATACCTCCTTTAAGAAAGCGAAGAGATGAAATCCCTTTATTTCTACGCTTTTTTATAGAACACTATTCGAAAGAATATGATTGCCCTTTGGAAAACCAGCCAATTTCTGAAAACCAGCTGACTGCATTAAGCGGGCTTGAGTGGAAGGGAAATATAAGAGAGATTTCCAATCTGGCACAGCAGATCTGTCTGTCAGAAAACCGGAAAGAACTGATCGACTCATTTATCCATGCCCACTGCACACCACTGCATACACCAAAATCCCAGTCCATCCTTCGCCCTATAAGTAATGCTGCCGCTTCCGGGAAACAGCCGGCTGATCCTAAAGATCCGGCACATTTGCTGCAGGGGGATTTAATTCCATTAAAAGAAGCCCTTCGCCAATTTGAGGCAGCTTATATACAACAGGCTTTGGACCAGACCGGGACGCTTAAGGAGGCAGCAGATGTCCTTGGTATCAGTTTCAGTTCTCTTTGCAGGAAAAAGGCAGAGCTTAGCATATCCAAAAATGCAGGTTCCGGCAAAAAAATTACCGGCCATGCCCTTTAAAAATTTAAAAGGTATGACCGGTTTTTTGATGACCGCGCTGCTTATTATTCCCCTACCAGTTCTTTCATCACATCATCTACTTTTTCGATTTTTTCTGCTCTGTAAGCATTGCTGCCACAGAAAAGAAGGGCATTATTTTCATCCCCTTCCGCTGCATTTACCAATGCCTGTGTAATGCAGTAAGGAATAGTCCTGATGTCGCAGTGTTCCAGACACTGGAAGCAGCTTTTGATAGCCGGGCGGACTCCCTCTTTGATCTGCTGCAAAAATGGATTTAAAATAGCCCGTCCCGGCATTCCTACCGGGCTCTGGGTAATGATGATATCCTCTTTTTTTGCGTTGATATAAGCCTGCTTGTAAACATCCGGAGCATCACATTCTTCGGTAGTAACGAAACGGGTGCCTACCTGCACTCCTTCTGCCCCCAGTTCAAACTGATGCATTACATCTTCATGGGTATAAATGCCCCCGGCAGTTACTACCGGGATATGCTTCTGGTACTTTTCTTCGTAAGTCTTTATTACTTCCATAATGGAGCGGACTTCTTTATCGTAAGCTTTCTGGTTGTAGGTATTTGGCACATCTTTGGTGTCTGCACCGTACTCTGCCAGCTCTTCCCTGGAAAAGCCCAGATGACCACCTGCTAATGGTCCTTCCACTACCACAAAGTCCGGAACCTGCTTATACTTTCTGTCCCAAAGTCTGCATATGACCTGTGCAGATTTGGCAGAAGACACAATAGGAGCCAGCTTTACTTTTTTTACTGCCTGTTTGCAGATCTCTCCGCAGGTTTCCTTTGCATCTGCGATCCCTGCTTTCATTTCCTCATATGCAGCCTGTGCATACTCTGGAAGGCGCACAGGAAGACCTGCTCCGGATACAATGGCATCTGCACCGCATTTAATGGCTTCCTTGACCCACAGGTCATAATGCTTGGTAGCTACCATAATGTTAAAACCAATAGCGCCATTTGGTGCGATCTCCCTGGCTTTTTGCATTTCCCGCCTGATAGCACGCAGATTAGCTTCTACAAAATTGGTCTTAAAATCAGGTTCCCTGAATCCGATCTGTGCTGTGGAGATAAGTCCCATGCCGCCACAGGCTGCTACAGCTCCTGCCAGCTTATGAAGGCTGATACCTACACCCATACCGCCCTGGATCACCGGTCTTTTAAGGACCAGATCTCCTATTGTTAATGCTTTGATCCCACTCATTTCTCACATTCTCCTAAATCTTTCGTATCTGTGTTCTGCCAGCTCTTCTCCGGACAGTTTCAAATACTTTTCAAAAAATCCGATTATAGACCGGTCCATATAGCCTGCAATGCGGTACAAAGTATCTGTATTTGCCGGTTCTTCCTCTGGAACGATCCTCTCGATCAGCCCCAATTCCTTTAAGTCGGCTGCTGTTACCTTCATCACTCTGGCTGCCTCCGGGGCTTTTTTGCTGTCTTTATAAAGAATAGACGCAAAACCTTCCGGTGATAAAATGGAATAAATGGCATTTTCCATCATCCACACTTCATTTGCTACTGCCATAGCTAAAGCACCGCCACTTCCTCCTTCGCCGATGACAATGGAAAGCACCGGAACCTTTAAAGAAGCCATTTCAAACAGGTTCTTTGCAATGGCTTCGCCCTGACCTCTTTCCTCTGCCTCCAGTCCGCAGAAAGCTCCTGGTGTGTCTACAAAACAGATAATGGGGCGTCCAAAGGTTTCCGCCTGCTTCATTAAACGCAGTGCCTTGCGATAACCATCAGGGGATGGCATACCAAAATTACGTCGGATATTATCCTTGGTGTTCTTTCCCTTCTGCTGTCCGATAACTGTAACCGGCATGCCATGGAACATGGCAATACCGCCTACAATAGCACCATCGTCTTTAAAGCAGCGGTCGCCATGAAATTCTATAAATTCATCAAAAACAGCGTTGATATAATCAAGAGCCGTTGGTCTGTCTGCTTTTCTGGAAAGGAGAACTGTATCCCAGGCACTCTTTTCTGTGTTTTCCTTTTTCTGACGGGCTTCTGATACATTAACAGCAGTATCTGCTTTTACAGCATCTGTCTCCACAGCCATATCATGTTTTCTGTGCATGTAAAGGATCTGCCCGATCACATGCTTTTGATCCTTTCTTGGAAGGATCATGTCTACAAAACCATGCTCTAACAGGAATTCAGCTCTCTGGAAACCTTCCGGCAGCTTCTGCCCAATGGTCTGCTCAATAACTCTTGGACCGGCAAAACCGATCAGTGCACCTGGTTCTGCAATGATGATATCGCCTAACATTGCAAAGCTTGCGGTCACGCCTCCAGTAGTCGGATCAGTAAGGATGCTGATAAACAGCTGTCCTGCTTCATGGTGGCGTTTTAAGGCTGCGGAAGTTTTTGCCATCTGCATCAGGGAAACAATGCCTTCCTGCATTCTGGCACCGCCGGAGCAGGCAAACAGGATCACCGGAAGCTTTTCCTTTGTAGCGCGTTCTACTGCCTCTGTGATCTTCTCTCCCACTACATGCCCCATACTGCTCATAATAAAGCGGGCATCGCACACACCTACAACAGCAGGATTTCCATCGATCTTTGCCTTTCCAATGACAATAGCTTCATTCAGGCCGGATTTTTCTCTGGCTGCTTCTACCTTCTTCTCATAGTTAGGAAAGTCTAAAGGATTGGAAAATGGCATTTCTTTATTCCATTCCTCAAAGGTTCCCACATCCGTAAGCATTTCGATCCTGCGGTAAGCATGAACACGGAAGTAGCCGCCGCATTTGGGGCATACATAATAATTGTTCTTTACGTCTTCCACATAGATCGGCTGTCCGCATTTATTGCATTTGCGCCATAAACCTTCCGGGATAGATGGTTCTTCCCCTTCCTGGCTTACCGGTCTGTATTTGGTATCTATTTTTGTATACGTTTTTCTGAACATGTTGCGCAGCATACGACAACTTCCTTTCTGCATTATCCCTATTCAGGATCATAAATAACTGTACTAGTCGTGGAGGAAATTTCCAGATTAAATTCTAAAATTTATTTTACGTAGTCCGGAAAATACTTTTCAATAAATCCTGTGTCTGTATCACCCTTCTGAAAAGCTTCATTTTCCAGGATCTCATACTGAAAATCAATATTTGTTTCAATGCCTTCTATGATAACTTCGCCTAACGCACTGCGCATTTTCGCAATAGCAGATGCACGGTCTTTATCATAAACGATCAGCTTCATGAGCATGGAATCATAGTTGGCCGGTACTTTATAACCATTGTAAATATGTGTATCCACACGGACGCCATTTCCACCTGGGATATGCACGTTGGTAATACAGCCCGGACATGGCATGAAGCGCTTCTTCGGGTTTTCCGCATTAATACGGCATTCAATGGCATGACCCTTGATCTGGATATCTTCCTGTGACACACTTAACGGCTCTCCTGCAGCCACACGGATCTGCTCTTTGATCAGGTCAATGCCGGAAACCATTTCTGTTACCGGATGCTCTACCTGGATACGGGTGTTCATTTCCATAAAATAAAAGTTTTTATCTTTATCTAATAAAAACTCGATGGTTCCTGCGTTCTCGTAATTAACGGCTTTCGCTGCCTTTACTGCAACTTCACCCATTTTTTTACGAAGCTTTGGGGAAATGACCTCACATGGAGACTCTTCCATTACCTTCTGATGACGGCGCTGGATGGAGCAGTCACGTTCTCCCAGATGAACAACATTGCCAAACTTGTCACCCATGATCTGAAATTCCACATGGCGGGGTTTTTCAATATATTTTTCAATATACATAGTATCATCGGAAAAACCCTTTACAGACTCTAACTGGGCTGCATTAAAATGCTCTGTAAAATCCTCTTCGCTTCTGGAAATACGCATTCCCTTTCCACCGCCACCGGAGGAAGCCTTTATCATAACCGGAAAACCGATCTCCTTTGCCATAGCAAGACCGGCCTCTGCTGTGTATACAGGCTCTTTGCTTCCCGGAACAACAGGAACTCCAGCCTGTATCATGGTATTTCTTGCTTCTGACTTATTTCCCATGCGGTTGATGATCTCAGCAGATGGTCCGATAAAGGTAATGTTACACTGCTGGCAAAGCTTTGCAAAACGGGCATTTTCTGATAAAAAGCCAAAGCCCGGATGAATGGCATCTGCCTTCATTGCAACAGTTGCAGAGAGAATACGCTCCATATTCAGATAGCTCTGACTGGAAGGAGCCGGGCCGATACAAATAGCTTCATCTGCCAGAAGCGTGTGAAGACTGTCCTTATCTGCCTCTGAGTAAACTGCAACTGTGCGGATACCCATTTCACGGCAGGCTCTGATAATACGGACTGCGATCTCACCTCTGTTTGCGATCAATATCTTGTTAAACATACTTAATCTCCTATAGACCAGTCTTATCCGATCATAAAGGTCAGTTCGCCAACAACTGCAATCTTGCCATCTACAGTAGCAGTTGCTTTTCCTACGCCAACCGGTCCCTTCTGTTTAATGATCTCACATTCCAGTCTTAAACGGTCACCTGGAACTACTTTGTGTTTGAATTTTACGTTGTTTAATCCACCAAAATAAGCGGTCTTCCCCTTGAAATTTTCCTGGGAAAGAATAGCTACTGCGCCGGTCTGGGCCAGTGCTTCCACGATCAGGACACCTGGCATAACCGGTTCCTGTGGAAAATGGCCTCTGAAATATGGCTCATCATAAGTTACAGATTTATATCCAACAGCCTTTACGCCCGGCTCTAATTCTTCAATACAGTCTACCAGGAGAAATGGATGTCTGTGCGGAATGATCTCCTGGATTTCTTTAATACCCATTAACATGATTTTTGTCCTCCTGTGATACAATGTTCTCCCGGAACCTTTTTCATTTGGAAAGGTTCCAGGAGGACATCTATCATTTAATACGGAATAATGGCTGTCCGTACTCTACTACTTCCTCATTATTTACAAGGATTGCTTCAATAACGCCGTCATATTCGCTTTCGATCTCGTTCATCAGCTTCATTGCTTCGATAATGCCAAGTACCTGGCCTTTTTTCACAGTATCTCCTTCTTTTACAAAGCTTTCTGCATCTGGTGAGGAAGAGCTGTAGAAGGTTCCTACCAATGGAGATGTGATGACTTTATCAGAAGCAATATCATGGTGTTCTGCTGCTTCTGGTGCTGCTGCAGGTATTTCTGTGCTTACACTTGTGGAAGCTGCAGTCAGTACAGGTGCAGCGGTTGAAGCCGGAACAGCTGCGACAGCGCCAGGTGCACTAACTGTGATGATCTTTGCTTCTTCTTTCTCTTTCTTCAGGGAAATGTGCATATCGCCCTGATCCAGTTTAAAGCTGGTCAGCTTTGAATCAGATACAGCCTGAACCAGTGTCAGGATTTCATCTATATTCATTGTCCACGTTCTCCTTCCTTATGCTGTAAATTTCTTCACGATCAGGCTGGCATTATGTCCACCAAAGCCTAAAGAGTTGCTGATGGCATAATTTACATCCATGGATACGCCTTCATGCATGGTGTAATCTAAGTCACAGCCTTCACCTGGTGTTTCCAGACCTACTGTTGGATGTACATAACCATCTTCAATGCTCTTTACACAGGTAATGAACTCTACGCCGCCTGCTGCGCCTAATAAGTGGCCGATCATGGACTTGGTAGAGTTGATCTTTACTTTATCTGCATGATCACCTAAAGCCAGTTTGATCGCCTTTGTCTCGAATAAGTCATTGTGATGGGTGCTGGTTCCATGGGCATTCACATAATCAAGCTGTTCCGGGGTGATGCCTGCATCCTTCATGGCAAATTCCATTGCCTTTGCAGCACCGCTTCCGTCTTCAGCAGGAGAAGTGATGTGGTATGCATCACAGGTTGCGCCGTATCCAACTACTTCTGCCAGGATCTTAGCTCCTCTTGCCTGGGCATGCTCTAAGGACTCTAATACTACGATTCCTGCGCCTTCGCCCATAACGAAACCATTTCTGTCCTGATCAAATGGGATGGATGCTTTCTTTACATCATCGGTGGTGTTTAATGCTGTTAAGGAGGTGAAGCCTGCTACACCAATTGGTGTAATACTTGCTTCTGTACCGCCTGCTACCATTACATCTGCCTCACCGTGCTGGATAGAACGGAATGCTTCACCGATGGAATGTGTACCGGTTGCACATGCAGTTACTACGTTAATGCATTTTCCCTTAAGACCAAACTGGATGGAAACATTTCCTGCTGCCATGTTGCTGATCATTAATGGTACTAATAATGGCTCTACTCTTCCCGGTCCTTTTTCTAACAGTCTTTTTTCGTTGCGCTCTAAAGCCTGTAAGGAACCAATACCGGAGCCTACGCTTACGCCAACACGGAAAGGATCTTCTTTTTCCATGTCAATGCCTGATGTTTCCAGAGCTTCCTTTGCTGCTGCTACTGCAAACTGGCAGAATGTTTCCATACGGCGTGCAGTTTTCGGATCCATATACTGTTTTGGATCAAAATCTTTTACTTCTGCTGCCAGCTTGCACTTAAAATCAGCTGTATCAAAATGAGTGATCGGTGCAATACCTACTGTGTTTGACTTGACCGCAGTCCAAAAAGCCTCTACACTATTTCCAATTGGGGTAATAGCGCCCATACCTGTTACTACTACTCTTGTATTCATATTTTTAACTCCTGTTCTATTCTTGCCTTGCCAGTGTAAGACGGGCGTTATCTTATATAACGCAGCCGTTCGGGCGTTATCTTCTTGACGAACTGACGTCCGTCAAGAAGCATCGGATTGGCATCCGATGGGCATCTCAATCTAAAAACGGTCTTATGAGCAAGCTCAACACCCGTTTTTACCTTGACCTGCCCGCCCTATACCTGTTTCGTTACATCGCCATGCCGCCGTCTACTGAAATAACCTGACCGGTAATATAACGTGCTTCCTCAGATGCTAAAAATGCAACTGCATTTGCAATATCCTCTGTCTCGCCAAATGCTTTCATGGGGATATGCTCTAAAATGGAATTTTTGATCTCATCCTTTAACACTTCTGTCATCTCTGTTTTAATAAAGCCAGGTGCAACTGCATTTACAGTAATTCCACGGCTTGCCAGCTCTTTTGCCGCACTCTTGGTCAGACCGATGACACCAGCTTTTGCTGCACAATAATTTGCCTGTCCGGCATTTCCTAAAACACCGGATACAGAGGAGATATTGATGATACGTCCGCTCTTCTGTTTTAACATCTGTCTTGCAATGTGGCGGGTACAGTTGAATACGCCCTTTAAGTTGGTCTGGATCACTGCATCAAAGTCTTCCTCAGACATCTTCATTAACAGGTTGTCTCTTGTGATACCTGCGTTGTTTACCAGGATGTCCAGATGTCCATGCTCTTTTACCACTGCATCTAACATTTCCTTGCAGCTTTCAAAATCGGAAACATTGCACTGAACTGCCTGTCCGTTTCCTCCGGCTGCCTGGATTTCTTTTACTACCTCTTCTGCCTTTGCAGCAGAACCATTATAATTCACGATCACAAATGCACCTTTTGCCGCTAATGTTTTAGCGATCTGACGTCCAATTCCGCGGCTTGCGCCAGTAATCAGTGCAATCTTTCCTTCCAGCATGTTTATTCTCCTTTATGCCTCTTTTAAAGCTTCTACTACCTTTTCTATATCTTCTAACTTCTCAACATTTAATGTTTTTACGCTTCTGTCGATCTTTTTCATAAAACCAGCCAGTGTCTTTCCCGGGCCGATCTCAATGAAAGTATCTACGCCGTCTGCCAGCATAGTTTCCACACACTGCTGCCATTTTACGGAAGAAGAAACCTGTTTTACTAAAAGGTCTTTTACAGGCTGTGCTTCTGTTACATACTGGGCAGTCACATTAGCTGCATATGGGATGACCGGCTTGTGGATCTCTACATTTTCAAGAACCTTTCCCAGCTTCTCCCCAGCACCAACTAACATTCCGGAGTGGAACGGGCCGCTTACATTTAACATAATGGCACGTTTTGCGCCTGCTGCTTTTAACTTTTCACAAGCCTCTTCTACAGCTGCTTTCCTGCCGGAAATAACGATCTGTCCCGGACAGTTATAATTTGCGATCCACACACCATCCATATCTGCAGTCACTTCTTCGATTACTGCTGCATCCAAAGCCAGGATAGCCGCCATAGCACCTTCTCCAGCCGGAACCTCTTCCTGCATGAAAATACCTCTCTGACGGACAGTGGTGATCGCGTCTTCTTCACTCATAACGCCTGCTGCTGCCAGTGCGCAGTACTCACCAAGGCTTAAACCAGCTGCTACATCCGGTTTTACGCCATTTTCTTCTAAAACCTTCATCATGGCAATGCTGGCAGTGACCATGGCTGCCTGTGTGTATTCTGTAATGTCCAGTCTATCATTTGGCTCAAAGCAAAGCTCTGGAACAGAAAATCCTAAAAGCTCTGTTGCCTTGTCAAATACCTTACGGCCTGTTTCTGTGTGCTCATAAAAATCTTTTCCCATACCGCAGGTCTGTGCGCCCTGACCTGGGAAGATAAATGCGATCTTACTCATATTCATTACTCCCTGTTTTAAAGCGGTTCCAAAAGTACCTAACAACGACCTAAAAGTTTCTCTGCCTGAC
>UMEV01013614.1_pt1 | contig 12483 bp, 9 predicted proteins | sample 1964861 | NCBI WGS metagenome assembly UMEV01 (sample SAMEA4836031, study PRJEB28245) | human gut metagenome | biome: gut microbiome; material: fecal sample | place: Denmark | collected 2008 | reverse complement strand
GACGCCACCACGGTCGGCCCGCGGCAGGCGCTGATCGTAGAATTCAAACGTAAATAACAAGACCGAACCATGAAGAAAATATTTTTATATATCTGCGCGCTGCTGGCCGGTGCAGCCTGCTCGGCACAGGAGACGCTCCTCTCGCCCGACGGCCGCCTCCGCCTGGAATTCAGCCTGGCGGACGGAGGCCGCCCCACCTATACGCTCGATTACAAGGAGCGCCCCGTGATCCTGCCCAGCGGCATGGGGCTCGAACTGCGCGGCGAAGCCCCGAAGCTGGAATTCGGGACTGAAATCCGCAAGGGCGAACCGGGGCGCCCGGTATCGCTCTACGACGGGTTCACCCTCGGGCAGGTGGCCCGCAGCGAGTCCGACCAGACATGGCGTCCCGTATGGGGCGAGCAGGCCGAGATCCGCGACCACTATAACGAAATGGCCGTCACGCTGCGGCAGGCCGCGACAGGCCGCGACATGACGATCCGCTTCCGGCTCTACGACGACGGGCTCGGATTCCGCTACGAATTCCCCGAACAGGAGTCGCTGACCTATTTCGTCATCGGCGAGGAGAAAACACAGTTCGCCATGACGGGCGACCACACGGCGTTCTGGATCCCGGGCGACTACGACACGCAGGAGTACGACTACACGGAGTCGAAGCTCTCGCAGATACGGGAGCTGATGCCCGGCGCCATCACGCCCAACTCGTCGCAGACGCCCTTCTCGCCCACGGGCGTACAGACGGCCCTGCAGATGAAGAGCGACGACGGGCTCTACATCAACATCCACGAAGCGGCGCTGGTCGACTATGCGTGCATGCACCTCGACCTGGACGACCGGAATTTCATCTTCACCTCGCACCTTACGCCCGACGCACAGGGATGGAAAGGCTACATGCAGGCGCCCTGCCACACCCCGTGGCGCACGGTGACGGTCTCGGACGACGCCCGCGACATCCTCGCCTCGCATTTGATCCTGAACCTCAACGAGCCGTGCGCTTACACTGACACCTCGTGGATCAAGCCCGTGAAATACATGGGCGTATGGTGGGAAATGATCACCGGCAAGAGCGACTGGGCCTATACGCGCGACGTGCCGTCGGTACAGCTCGGCGTGACGGATTACGCCCGGTGCACGCCCAGCGGCCGCCACGGCGCCAACAACGGGAACGTGAAGCGCTACATCGACTTCGCGGCGGCACACGGGTTCGACCAGCTGCTCGTCGAAGGCTGGAACGTCGGCTGGGAGGACTGGTTCGGGCACACGAAGGATTACGTCTTCGATTTCGTGACCCCCTACCCCGATTTCGACATCGCCGCGCTGAACGAATATGCGCACGGGAAAGGCATCCGGCTGATGATGCACCACGAAACGTCGGCTTCGGCACGCAACTACGAACGCCACCTGGAAGCGGCCTACCGCCTGATGAACAAATACGGGTACAACTCGGTCAAGAGCGGATACGTGGGCGACATCCTGCCCCGCGGCGAGCACCATTACGGGCAGTGGATGAACAACCACTACCTCTATGCCGTCCGCCGGGCCGCCGAACACAAGATCATGGTCAACGCCCACGAGGCGGTGCGCCCGACGGGCCTCTGCCGCACCTACCCCAACCTGATCGGCAACGAGTCGGCACGCGGCACGGAGTACCAGGCGTTCGGCGGCACGAAGCCCCACCATGTGACGATCCTGCCCTTCACGCGCCTGCAGGGCGGCCCGATGGACTACACGCCCGGCATCTTCGTGATGGACGTCGCGGAGGTCAACCCCGCCAACCACTCGCACGTCAACGCGACGCTCGCCAACCAGCTGGCGTTGTACGTGACGATGTACTCGCCGCTGCAAATGGCGGCAGACCTGCCCGAGCACTATGAGAAATACATGGACGCGTTCCAATTCATCAAGGACGTGGCCGTCGATTGGGACGAGAGCCGCTACCTGCTGGCCGAGCCGGGCGACTACATCGTCGTGGCGCGCAAGGCCAAAGGCACGGGCGAGTGGTTCGTGGGCGGAGTGACGGACGAGAACCGCCGTACGGTGACGCTCCCGTTCGACTACCTCGACCCCGGCAAGGAGTATGTGGCGACACTCTACGCCGATGCTCCCGATGCCGATTACCAGACCAACCCGCAGGCATATGTCATCCGCACCGGGAAGGTCGGACAACGCACGGAACTCGACGTGGAGATGGCGCGCGGCGGAGGCTTTGCAATCTCCATACGCGAGGCTACCGACGCAGACCGCAAACTCCGCAGGCTGAAATAACGGGATTTGCCGTTCGCACGGCAATCATGCCGGGGGCCCGCACAGCCGGCACCCTCGCTGAACCTGTACCCCGGCACGGCCGCGGACGGCAGCAGACCGCCCGGCCTCCACTGCCAGTAGGCACGCGACACTCGGCAATGTCCGGCCACGGAACGCCCCGTACAAGGCTCCCGCCACACAATCATTTGCCCCTCGTTCCATAGGAACAGGGGCTTTTTTATGCGTATTTTTAAATTATTTTGCTATTTTTGCCCTCGGTACCACCCAATATTCACGCTCAAAATCAAAACCATGACACTCAACGAATACCAGCAGCACGCACTCGAAACGGCAATCTATCCCGAAAACCGTCGCATCATCTACCCCACGCTCGGGCTCACGGGCGAGGCGGGCGAAGTGGCCGACAAGGTCAAAAAGGTCATCCGCGACGCCCACGAGGAGTTCACGGACGAAAAGCGGCTGGAGATCGTCAAGGAGATCGGTGACGTATTGTGGTACTGCGCGACGCTCGCCCGCGACCTGGGGTACGAACTGGACGACGTGGCGCAGATGAACGTCGACAAACTCCGCTCGCGCATGCAACGCCACATCATCTCGGGCAGCGGCGACAACCGCTAAGGACATGGAAGATTATATCTTACGGGATATCAACAGGATCGGGGAGCTGATCGCCACCCTGCTGAATAAAATCGGGCTGATGAAACAATCGGCCTCCCCGGAGCAGATACGGACGACGGCCAAGACGGAGCTGGCCGAGAAGCTGGACATCGACATCGACACGTTGCTGGAGGATGCGGATTTCATCGGCCGGCTCACGGGCGAATACGGGTTCGGCGACCAGGAACTGGACAAGTTCGCCGAACTGCTCTTCGACATGGTGGTCGCATCGGAGCAGCACGCGGAACGGCTGCGCCTCGCGGCTGCCGTTGGCGCGATATACAGTTATCTCGACGCAAAGAAAGCCCCGGCGTCGCTGAACCGCTACTACATTCTCAAAGACCTGGACAAGTACATCAAAGAACCTCAATAAATGGAACAGGAAAAACAACTTACGTCATTGCCCGAGAACGCCTACCGGGAACTCAAACCGGGCGAAGAGTACACGCCCATCATGCCCGCCTCGTCGTCGCCCAGGGAGGTAACGCCCTACTCGGTCACGATGGGTATCGTCATGGCCATCGTCTTCTCGGCCGCCGCGGCCTTCCTCGGCCTGAAGGTCGGGCAGGTATTCGAAGCGGCGATCCCGATCGCCATCATCGCCGTCGGCATGGGCAACGTGATGGGTAAGAGGAACATGCTGGGACAGAACGTCATCATCCAGTCGATCGGCGCCTCGTCGGGCGTGATCGTCGCGGGTGCCATCTTCACCCTCCCGGCGCTCTACATCCTCGGGCTCGACGCGGCATTTTACCAGGTGTTCCTCTCGTCGCTCTTCGGCGGGCTGCTGGGCATCGTGCTGCTGATCCCGTTCCGCAAATATTTCGTCAAGGAGATGCACGGGAAATACCCCTTCCCCGAGGCTACGGCCACGACCGAGGTGCTGATCTCGGGCGAGAAGGGCGGCAACCAGGCCAAACTGCTAGCCGTGGCGGGTCTCATAGGCGGCCTCTACGACTTCGCGGTAGGCACGTTCGGCATGTGGACGGAGTCGGTATCGACGCGCATCTGTGCGTGGGGACAGGTGGCAGCCGACAAGTTCAAGGTGGTATTCTCGCTCAACACGTCGGCCGCCGTATTGGGGCTGGGCTACATCATCGGATTGAAATACGCCATGATCATCACGGCGGGTTCGTGCCTGGTGTGGTTCCTCGTCGTACCGCTCGTAGGTTCGCTGGCCGACACGATCGACCCCGCGGCGCTGGCCTCGCTGCTGGGCGTGACGCGCGCCGACATCCTCGCCGACCCCGCCAGCATCTTCACGGCAGAAAACCTCTTCGCCTTCATCGGCAAACCGCTCGGCATCGGAGGCATCGCCATGGCGGGCATCATCGGCATCGTCAAGCAGTCGAAGATCATCCGCCAGGCCGTAGGGCTGGCCGTGTCGGAACTGGGGGGGGGCAACAAAACCGCCCCGGCTGCGGTAGAACGCACGCAGCGCGACCTGACGATGAAGCGGATCCTCACGATCCTGATCGCCACGCTCATCTCGGTCTTCGTATTCTTCCACTTCGGGCTGCTGGACGGCTGGGTACAATCCGTCACGGCCATCCTGATCGTCTTCGTCATCTCGTTCCTCTTCACGACCGTGGCGGCCAACGCCATCGCCATCGTCGGCACGAACCCCGTGTCGGGCATGACGCTGATGACGCTGATCCTCTCGTCGCTGGTATTGGTGAGCGTCGGGCTGAGCGGCACGACGGGCATGACGGCGGCGCTGATCATCGGCGGCGTGGTCTGCACGGCGCTCTCGATGGCCGGAGGGTTCATCACCGACCTGAAGATCGGTTACTGGCTCGGCACGACGCCCCGCAAGCAGGAGGCCTGGAAATTCCTCGGCACGTTCGTTGCTGCGGCGACCGTGGCGGGCGTGATGATCATCCTCAACAAATCGTACGGGTTCGTGGGCGAAGGCGCCCTCGTGGCCCCGCAGGCCAACGCCATGGCAGCGGTAATTCAGCCCCTGATGACGGGCGGGCAGACCCCGTGGATGCTCTACTTCTGCGGTGCGGCGCTGGCGCTGGTGCTGACCTCGATCGGTGTTCCGGCCCTCGCATTCGCGCTGGGCATGTTCATCCCGATGGAGCTGAACGCACCGCTGGTCGTGGGCGGCCTGGTGGCATGGTTCGTATCGAACCGTTCGAAGGACGAGGGGCTCAACAAGGCGCGTTTCGACCGCGGAACGCTCATCGCCTCGGGCTTCATCGCCGGCGGCGCGCTGATGGGTGTGGTGAGCGCCCTCTTGAAATTCGCCGAGGTGGACTGGTTCCTGAGCGGCTGGGCGGACTCGAACGCCGCCGAGTGGACGGGGCTGGCGATGTACCTCGTACTGATCGGCTATTTCGCATGGCACACGCTCCGGGCAAAAAAAGAGGAATAAACCATAAACAGATATTGTCATGGATTTAAAAGAAAGATTCCTGAAATACGTCTCCTACGACACCCAGTCGTCGGAGGAGAGCACGACGTTCCCTTCGACCGAAAAACAGAAAGTACTGCTGGCCGCCCTGCGCGACGAAATGGAGGCATTGGGCATGACCGAGGTCTCGATGGATCAGTACGGTTACGTGATGGGCACCGTCCCTGCGACGCCGGGTTGCGAGAATGCCCCGGTGATCGGGTTCATCGCCCATGTGGACACCTCGCCCGACATGAGCGGCAAGGACGTCAAACCCCGCGTCATCGAGGAGTACGACGGCTGCGACATCGCACTGAACGGCCAGCTGACGATGCGGGTCGCGGATTTCCCCGAGCTGGAGTTCTTCAAGGGGCACACGCTGATCCATACCGACGGTACGACGCTGCTGGGTGCCGACGACAAGGCGGGCGTGGCGGAAATCATGACCGCCGCCGAGTACCTGCTCGCACACCCGGAGGTGAAACACGGCAAAATCCGCATCGGCTTCACGCCCGACGAGGAGGTGGGCCACGGGGTCGATTTCTTCGACGTCAGGGCCTTCGGCGCCGACTTCGCCTACACGGTAGACGGCGGTATGGAGGGTGAGCTGGAATACGAGAACTTCAACGCCGCAAGCGCCAAAATCGACATCCAGGGGCGCAACGTCCACCCGGGATACGCCAAGAACAAGATGGTCAATGCGCTCGACGTGGCGTGCGAACTGCAAGGGCTGCTGCCGGCCGCCGAACGTCCGCAGTACACCGAAGGATACGAAGGGTTCTACCACTGCGTAGGGCTGAACGGCACGGTCGAGAAAGCCTCGGTCAGCTATATCATCCGCGACCACGATGCGGAGAAATTCGAGCAGAAAAAGGTATTCATGTGGGCCTGCGTCGACCTTTTGAAGAAGAAATACGGCGACGGGGTGCTGACCCTGACGCTCAAAGACCAGTATTTCAACATGCGCAAGATGGTCGAGCCGCACCCGCAGGTGATCGACAAGGCGCTCAGGGCCATGGAAATGGCCGGCGTGAACCCGATCGTACGCCCCATACGCGGCGGTACGGACGGCGCACGCCTGTCGTTCATGGGGCTGCCCTGCCCCAACCTCTTCACGGGGGGCATGAACTTCCACGGCAAATTCGAATATTGCTCGCTCACCACAATGCACAAGGCAGAGCAGGTGATCCTGAACCTGGCGCAGTTGTGGGCGGAATAACATAACGTATATATGGATAGCTTCGGTTTTCTGAAAGTGGCGGCAGCCGTGCCGCACGTACGGGTCGGCGACTGCGATTTCAATGCGGAGCGCATGGCCGCTATGGCCGACGAGGCGGCACAACGGGGCGTGGAGATCGTCGCGTTCCCCGAGCTGGCCCTGACGGCCTACACCTGCGGCGACCTGCTGCTGCAACCCGCACTGCTCGACGCGGCCGACGAGGCGTTAGCAAGACTGGTACGCGACACGCGCAAGCTGCCGCTGACGATGATCGCGGGGGCACCGCTGCGCCACGCTCAGACGCTCTACAACTGCGCCGTGGTCTTCACGCAGGGGCGCATACTTGGCGTCGTCCCCAAAACCTATATCCCCGACTATACGGAATTCTACGAGAACCGCTGGTTCGCATCGGGCGCAGGCATCTCCGAAGAGACGATCCCCGTCGCGGGGCAGGCTGCGGATTTCGGCGCAGGCCTCACGTTCGAGGTCAACGGCACGGAGTTCGGCGTGGAGCTGTGCGAAGACCTCTGGACGGCAGTGCCGCCCTCGTCGCACATGGCACTCAGCGGCGCGAAGGTGATCTTCAACCTCTCGGCATCGCCCGAGGCCGTCGGCAAGCACGCCTACCTGCGGCAGCTCGTAGCGCAACAGTCGGCACGCACGATAGGGGGTTATGTCTACTGCTCGGCCGGCTTCGGCGAATCATCGACTGACCTGGTATTCGCCGGGAACGGCATCATCGCCGAAAACGGAAAGATCCTGCGCGAAGCGAAGCGTTTCGTGCTCGAAGAGCAGTTGGTGGTGGCCGACCTCGACATCGAGCGGCTGGAATTCGAACGCCTCAGGAACACCTCGTTCCGCGTGAATGAAGGCGCGGCGGAGAACACCGTGATCGAAATGGAAATCCCCGAAGGGCTGCGCGCGGCGGCGCTCGACCGCGAAATCGACCCGATGCCGTTCGTGCCGCAGGACGAAGCGCACCGCAGCCAGCGCTGCGAGGAGATCTTCCAGATACAGTCGCACGGGCTGGCCAAGCGGCTGGTACACACGCGCTGCGAGAAGGCCGTGGTCGGCATCTCGGGCGGGCTCGACTCGACGCTGGCGCTGCTCGTGGCGGTACGCACGTTCGACAAGCTGCAACTCGACCGCACGGGAATCATCGGCATCACGATGCCCGGGTTCGGCACCACGGATCGCACTTACAACAATGCGCTGGAGCTGATGCGCAGCCTGGGCGTCACCGTGCGCGAAATCCCGATCCGCGACGCCTGCCTGCAACACTTCAAAGATATCGGGCTCGACCCCGAAGACCGCTCGGCGGCCTACGAGAACAGCCAGGCACGCGAACGCACGCAGATACTGATGGACGTCGCCAACATGGAGGGCGGGCTGGTGGTCGGCACAGGCGACCTGAGCGAGCTGGCCCTGGGATGGGCGACTTACAACGGCGACCAGATGTCGATGTACGGCGTGAACGCCTCGGTGCCCAAGACGCTGGTGCGCCATCTGGTAAAATGGGTGGCCGACACCGAGTCGGATGCGGGGGCCCGCGCCACGCTGCTCGACATCATCGATACGCCGGTCAGCCCGGAATTGCTGCCGGCGGACAAGGACGGCAGGATCAGCCAGAAGACCGAAGACCTGGTAGGCCCTTACGAGCTGCACGATTTCTTCCTCTACAATTTCATCCGCGGAGGTTATCGTCCGGCGAAGATCCTGTTCCTGGCCGAACAGGCATTCCGCGGCAGCTACGACCACGCTACGATCCGGAAATGGCTGGAGGTATTCTTCCGCCGCTTCTTCTCGCAGCAGTTCAAGCGCTCGGCAATGCCCGACGGCCCGAAGGTCGGTTCGGTGGCCCTGTCGCCCCGGGGCGACTGGCGTATGCCTTCGGACGCCTCTGCAGCCGTATGGCTCAAGGAACTCGAAACACTGTAAACCGTAAATACGAATAAATAAAAATGAAGAAAACCCTTTTGTCCATCGCCGCGGCACTGCTGCTCGCAGGCGGCACCGCGTCGGCACAGGACTGGCAGGAAGCACTGAAAAAGGCCGCGACGGAGGCCGCAGACAAGGCGACAGGCGGCAAACTGACCCAATATGCGCTGGTCGGGACATGGAACTACTCCGCTCCGGGCGTGAAATTCGAAGGCAACGACCTGCTGAGCCAGCTCGGGGGATCGGCGCTCGAAGGTACCGTCAAAAGCCAGCTCGACAAGGTCTACCAAACGGTGGGCATCAAGCCCGGCGCAGGTTCGGTCACGTTCGGCAAAGACGGCGCATTCAGTACCCAAATGGGCAATTACATGTTGTCGGGCACCTATACGTTCGACCCTTCGACCCATGTGGCCGCGATGAAATTCGCCAAGGAGAAACTCGGCAAGGAAAAGCTCGACCTGGGCGAAGTTCCGGGGCACGTCTACCTCAGCGGGACGAAAATGGTACTGGTCTTCCCGGTCAGCAAGCTCATCGAGATCATCAAATCATACGGCAGCAAAATCTCGTCGATGGAGACCATCGTCGCCCTGCTCGAACAGTACAAGAACGTATACATCGGATTCGAATTCAGCAAGGAAACGGGAGAAAATGCGAAATAGTTGAAAAAAATTCATAATTTTTTCAAAATGACAGATTCACGGCGGATCTGTCATTTTTTATTACGGATATTTACCGATCGCTCCCCGCACTTCCCCGGACAGTAAGCAGATGGGGTGCAGAAGTCGCAAACGGCATAAGTAAAATATTTTAGCAATTTCTTAAAGAACTTGCAAAACTCGAACAGATACATTATTTTTACCACCGAACAGATTCCACAAACCCTTAAACACAGATTGACTATGAACGAGCAAGCACATCAGTACGTCGAAGATTTCATGGCGCAACTAATCCTCCGCAATCCCAATGAGCCGGAATTCCACCAGGCCGTCCGCGAGGTCGCCGAATCGCTGGCTCCCCACATCGTGGCGAGCCCCGTATTGCAGAAAATGAAAGTTCTGGAACGCATCGCGGAACCCGAGCGCGTCATCATTTTCCGTGTGCCCTGGCTCAACGACAAAGGCGAGATCGAGATCAACCGCGGCTACCGCGTGCAGATGAACAGCGCCATCGGCCCCTACAAGGGCGGCATCCGCTTCCACCCTTCGGTCAACCTGTCGATCCTGAAGTTCCTCGCCTTCGAACAGACCTTCAAGAACAGCCTCACGACGCTGCCGATGGGCGGCGGCAAGGGCGGTTCGGATTTCAACCCCAAGGGCCGCTCGGACAACGAGGTGATGAAATTCTGCCAGTCGTTCATGACCGAATTGCAGCGCCACATCGGACAGGACACCGACGTCCCGGCAGGCGACATCGGCGTCGGCGGCCGTGAGATAGGCTTCATGTTCGGACAGTACAAGCGCCTGCGCGACGAATTTACGGGAACGCTCACCGGCAAGGGACGCGACTGGGGCGGCAGCCCGCTGCGCCCCGAAGCGACGGGCTACGGCACCTGCTACTTCGCACAGGAGATGCTCGCCACGCGCAAGGAGTCGTTCAAAGGCAAGACCGTCTGCATCTCGGGATCGGGCAACGTGGCACAGTATGCCTGCCAGAAGGCGACGCAACTCGGTGCGAAGGTCGTGACGCTCTCCGATTCGTCGGGTTACATCCACGACCCCGAAGGCATCGACGAGGCAAAACTGGAATATGTAATGGAATTGAAAAATATCTTCCGCGGACGTATCAAGGAGTACGCCGACCGCTATCCGTCGGCCAAGTACTACCCCGGCGAGCGCCCGTGGGGCGTGAAGTGCGACATCGCCATGCCGTGCGCCACGCAGAACGAGCTGAACGGAGACCAGGCGCAGGCGCTCGTGGACAACGGCTGCATCTGCGTAGCCGAAGGGGCGAACATGCCCTCGACCCCCGATGCCATCCGCATCTTCCAGCAGCACAAGCTGCTCTTCGCCCCGGGCAAGGCTGCCAATGCCGGTGGCGTTGCGACCTCGGGGCTCGAAATGACGCAAAACTCGATGCGTATCACCTGGTCGCCCGAAGAGGTCGACGCAAAACTCCGCTCGATCATGGTGAACATCCACTCGGTATGCGTGCAGTACGGCACCCAGCCCGACGGCTACATCAACTACGTAGTCGGAGCCAACATCGGAGGCTTCATGAAGGTCGCCAACGCCATGCTGGCGCAGGGTTGCGTATAAACCGGCAGTCAAGTATTAAGTATGGGAAATCCCGGGCTTCCAAGAGGGTTCCGGGGATTTTAATATCATCGCTGTAACTTAACAAGTTACGGCGATGATTATTTATAGGTAATGATTTAGTAACGCAGGTTCCTCATTTCTACGTTCAATCTTCATCAAGTCAAAGACTCTACGACAAATATACGCAATTTTTTGTAAATAATCAAATGACTATTTGTTGACTTTCTGTCTGTTGCGGACTGGAGCGGTCAGTACCGGACATCGGGTGCGGAATGTTTCGGGTGCTATTAACTTGCAGGACTCATGTTCAATACACTTAAATTTGTTTTTTATGAACTGTATCCTGATCGAAACGAGCGCCTATGCCGATCTTCAGGCGCATATCCAGCGATTGTTGGAACGAGTATCCGCCTTGCAAGCTCTCACGGAAAAATCCCCGACGGTCCGCTGGCTGACTGCGGATGATGTCTGTAAGGCTTTGAGTATTACCAAACGTGCGTTGCAATATTATCGGTCTTGCGGTATCATACCCTACACAGCCATCGGAAACAAAGTCGTATTCCGGGAGGACGATGTCCGCCGTCTTCTGGAAAAGAACCTGATAAAAGCTGAATAGAACCATGTCCGAAGATATTATTACCCGCGACAGCAGTGAATTCAAAGAACTGCGCCGCAATATCATCCGTGCGATCCAAGCCGTAGATATTTTGATCGATACACATCGTCCGGCAATCGGAAGTGAGGTCTACTTCACCAGTGAGGAGGTTTGCAGTCTTTTCGGTCTGAGCAAGCGTTCCTTGCAGAATTACCGCGACAACCGCCAGATACCTTATACTTCCATCGGCGGCAAGATTCTTTATCCCCAGTCAGCGATCTATAAACTGTTGGAGAGCCACTACGTCAGAGCTCTCAGATGACGAACGGGCGGGAGGTCATACCTCCTGCCCGTCTTCGTATTCGATAAAATTGCTGGGATGCACGACGCATATCCGCCCGTTCTGCATTCCGAGATCGATCCTGATCGGATATTTGTACAGCGGCAGATAATATTTGTGCCCGAATGATTTTCGAATGGCCTCTGCAGCAAGGAGTATTCCCGAATGTGCCGTTATCGGCCGTTCGTATTCCGGATATTCCCGCATGATCTCCAGACGGCATTTATTGATGTCGTCCAGCGTAAATACTTCTCCCCGGATGATGCGCAACAGGCGCAAGGTAAGTTCGTATTCGCGGGACAGATTTCGACGTTGGTTGCTGTTTGCAGCCTCTTCCAACTCTTTCTTCAGCCGTTCGGCTTTTTCTTCGAATGTGGCCATATTTTAATAGTCTATTTTGTAACGATTCTGTTATCGGCAAGGGTTAGGTAAAAATCCGAGGACTTTTGTCGTCATTCATCCTGGAGCAGAAAGTCCCGGACGTATTTCCTGGCCGTATAAATGTCGCGTTCGATTGTAAATCCGAACGGCAAATGAAGGGATGCCAGCTCGGAGAGCATCAGATAGCCCCACTCCCATTCGTGAATGTGACAATAGCCGAACAGACGCCAGTCGTCGCCTTCGCGTTCGGCTTCGGTGATGAGCCATGTTCCCGCACCGCAGGGGTTGAAATATTTGACGAGGACTTCGGCCTCCAATCCTTTCCCATCCTGCGAGCCGATGGGATGACTCTCGAATTTCGAGATGATCTCTTTTGTGAGCAATTTCATAGGAAATGATATTTAGATTGTCCGGAACGCCCGGACAGCAAGAGAT
>UMEV01025545.1_pt1 | contig 13401 bp, 14 predicted proteins | sample 1964861 | NCBI WGS metagenome assembly UMEV01 (sample SAMEA4836031, study PRJEB28245) | human gut metagenome | biome: gut microbiome; material: fecal sample | place: Denmark | collected 2008 | reverse complement strand
GTAAGTTATGGTTAGTTATAAGGCTCTAAATACATTCAGCAAATGCGTCCACACTTTCATCTTTTGGAGTATATACATAATCGTAATATTCTTCAGGAATGCCGGGCAAACGATTAATTATAACACTTCGCCCTGCAAGTAGATATTCCATTGTTTTTGATGGAAATGAATATCTTGTATATTTCCCTTCACTAGTTCGAGGATTTACGAGAATTGTTGCTTTATGCTGCATCTCAAGAGCAGTCTTGCTATCCACTAGTCCGAAGAACTTTATACGCGAATCTTTTCTTGCCGCTTCTTCAATTGCTTCTTCAGAGTCTCCAGACCCGCATATCCACAATTCTACATTTTTATCATGAACCATTCTGAAAGCATTAACAAGATTCATAACGCCAAATATCTTGCGAAGTGTTCCAGTATAGAGTATAACTTCCTTATTTGTTACTATTGGAACCTGTTTCATATCCATTGTTGAGACATCGACAATCCCCTCCATTACTATGTGTTTGACTGGTTTGGAAACATAATCCATCATAGCCTCTGTTAGCAATACTAGGCCATTGCTATTTGCAGTATACTCCATAACCTTGAAATCTCTTTTTGCTAATAGGTAAGCTTTAATAGGATTTTGTTTATCCATAGCTGTTACCATTGATGGTATATCTGGAATAATGACCGTTTTTGTGAAACGTTTTTTTGTTTTCCTTTCTGCCATTCTAACAGCGTCAAACAATCGAATATCAGGAGTGTTAATTATAATATGCAAGTCATCTCCTACAAATGAGTTCGTAGCTTTTACAATCAAACGAGCGCATGAACAAGCTGCACATTTTTCTTTTATGCCCACAAGATTACAAAAACCCGCTGAATCAATATGGGTATTTTTATAATCATAACTTTCCGGTTTCGTGTATAAATTCTTATTATTATGAGGATAAGAATAAACGCCTGGGATCGTAATACATTTCAAATCTATTCCTTCTTGTTGACAAAGTCCATTAAGTATTGACATCTCAAAGTTATGATTTGACATTCCCATTTTCACTTTACAATCTTCGTTTATTGTTCTCAATAAAGTTTGAGGGAAGAATTTTCCTAAATAAATGATATTCATATATTATAATATTTTTCTATATTCTTTTTGATGCGGAAATAACCATACTCCATATTAATATTAACAAAACGAAGAATAATAACGATCCTTCTATTACGGGTTCATCCATAGAATTTAGCATCATGGATAGATACACAGTTAATAATACTGACTTGAAAGGCGTAAGCTTTTGATGCATTGTTTTAAAAAAACATTTAATAGATACTAACGTTGTTGTAAAGAAAAAGACAAGTGAAATCCATCCTCCAACAGCAGCTAGGTCAAGCCATAAATTATGTGCGTATTTTAATCTTTTCCAACCAAATGGATGAGTTAAGATATTTGATAAGGCATCACTCCATAATACCGTTCGTCCACCATATTCAGAAGCATTAGTTGTTGCACTATCTTCTCGCATTGAATAAGCGTCTATAACGTCCTTAGGTATAAGCCCAGATTTTATAATAACAAAAAAAACAATTAATAATAAAAGTGTAGTTATTATAAGTTTTGATGGTTTGAATCGCGTTGAATTGACAAATGAAAAAAGTATACATAATGCCAATAATACAAGCCCTGTACGATTTACAAGGTGTATAATAATGAGAACCGAAATGACACAAATAGAAAAATATAAGATTTTTTTACTATTTTCAATCTTGAAGAGAATAATATTGAAACAAAACCAATACCTGTTGAACCCATAAGCCCATATAAGGTAGCGGCAAGTGTTGTGTCTTCTTTTCCTATATCCGAGAGTAGGCGCCTGCTTTCATTAATAAAACCAACCAAAATCATATCTTGAATTGTCAGTAGTAATGCTGGCAACAAATAGCATAAAAACATACAAAATAGAAAATTCAATCGTTGTCTGTCTTCTTGCATCCAATCCATAAGCCAACATCCAAATTTATAAAAAGAGATAGGTGCTATTAAGGTAGATAAAAATACAAAACCACTACCAGTTCCAACTGTTGCATATTGGTTTAGACAATAAAAGCACGAAAAGAGAAAAAGACAAAAGAAAGCTTTATCATTTTTTAAATTTGTATTTATCAAAAAAAGATTAGCCAAGGAAAAAGTAAACAATAAATATATATTATCTGGCCATAACGATGTTATCATTGTAGCAAAAAACAAAGCCAAAACAATATAATGTCTTATAGTTAATTTCATTATCTTTTACTATTAATGATGGTTTTATATATTGAAAATAAGATACTACAATTTAAATTTGGAGAATGACGTTCTGCTGCTATAACATGCATATCAACCTGTTTCTCTGCATCTGCAAAAACCCTACATACCTTCTCCGCCAACATTTCCACTTCTTCAAAGCGATAAAGGTTTTCTTCATTTCCTTTCATCATATCTGGAATACCACCTACATAACTTGCAATACATGGAGTTCCAAGAATCTGTGCTTCACCAAGTGAATTAGGACTATTCTCTATGGTTGATGGACAAACAAACACATTCGTACGAAGATATTCTTGCTTCATTTGCTCTCCATTAAGGCTACCAGTAAATGTGACTTTATCTTCGAGAGCATTTTTATTTATCAGTCTCTTAATGTATCTTCCATATCCTGAGAGACGAAGCTTCTCTGATAAAGTGCTCGATTTTGTAATATCGGTACCTGCAATTCTAATTGATGTGTCAGGGTAATGACGCAAGATAAAAGGCATAGCCTTAAGAACTTGATGCAATCCCTTTATCGGATATCCTGCTTGGCTTAAAAAAATGGAATGTTTATTACACTTATTGTAAATCCATCTACTACCATCATAGAAATCAGAACGTAAAGTTTCATTGCAAAAATGATATTCTGCATTAGGGTTTATAGCCCAAACTCTTGCTTTATCCCATGAGGTGCGACCAATTATGTGTTTAGCATTCTTTATCACCTCTATTTCATAAGCAGCTCTTTGCTTGAATTGTTTTTGTCCACTCAATATACTTCCTCTAATAATATCTCTAAAGGTCAGATTTCTATATATGTCCTTTTTAGTCATTCCGTAGTAGTAGTAGTAGGCAGAAGTAAGACCTTGAATAGAAATAACAACATTGTCACAACCACATGCACTCATATAGGCATATCCATGTGAACACTCTGTTCCATGAATGTGAACGACATCTGGATTCACGTCGTTATTCACTTGCTGCCAATATTTGCAATATTCCATATTAAAATTAATATTGCCTTTTCCCATCGGAAGGATATAATATAATATATCATGTCCTTCCAATTTAGTAAGTTTATGAACCTTTGTTGAAACTGAAGCAACAGTTAGTTTTACTTCCTTATTCTGTAGCAAAGCATTCGCCGCTCCAAGCATCCAACCACCAGTTGCTTTAAGTTCACCCGTTCCATTCAAAAGTTGTTCTGCCTCAGGGAATAATATATTAGTAATCCAAAGAATTTTCATTGTCTTTATTTTTTATTATATGTCGGTATTAAAAATAATAGTAGATTTATTATACTTAATATCACAAATGATAGTACAGTCATTATTGCTCCACCACTATAAGAATATTGATGAACAAATATTGGCATAGCTAAGACAATAGCTATACTGCCTAAAATTGTAGTTATTAGATAAAAATGGGGTTTACCTCTTGCTATTGAATAATCATTAATAATATAATATATTGAATTAGTCAAACTGACTAAAGCAAAAATCCTCGCATACGGAACTGATTCCATATATTTTCCTGCGGTCAATAACATAACAACAAATGGACAAAGTATAATAAATACTAAGACTACAGAGAATGTCAGTCCCCAACGTATCGCCACAACTCTGGCTAATTTCTTTTTGTTATTACTTATGATAGCCTCATAAGTATCTGGTTGGAATGTAGAGCTTATAGAGTTGGTAAATACTCCGAGATATGCAGCAATACTCGTTCCAACACAATAATAGCCAAACTCTGTGGTATTTCCAATACTCTCAAGAACTGATTTATCATAACCATTAGAATAATATCCAAGTGCAGCCCCTAATGCAAGAGGCCAACAAAATTGAAGGACAGGCCATAATTCGGACCTTGATGTTTCTATCTTCCAAATGTCTGAATGTTTTATGAGAATATAAATAAAAATACAAATTTCAACAAGTAAAGGTGCTAACAGTTTTCCAAAAGCTCCCCATTTTATGAAAACAACAAATAGCAACGTGCAACATACTACAACAATTCCCCTTGTCACAGAAATATTCATATACTCTTTACTTTTTCTTTGCATCTTATAATCTGCTAATTCCAAGTTATAGATGCCTGTAAACGGAATAGTCATTACAGCCATATACAAGTATGGGAAAGTAGCCAATGAAGTGTCTGAAATACATTTAACATATATCAGTAGTCCCACAAGACACAATATAGACACGCCAAACGAGAAGAAAATTAAAGCTTTAAATAAAACTGCATACAAATGTCTCCTTCCATCTTCGTCAAGTTCAAAATAGCGTTTGTTATAATAATGAATCATATAAAAAGCTATTATCGGAGATATAAGAGTGCTAAACGACGTAAAATATCCTGTTATTGCAAAATCCTCTGGATCCATATTCAACGACACCAATGGATTTATCAGAAGATTAAGAATTAATGGTATCAATGATGCACTGAAATAACGAGATATTTGTTTGCCATAATCTAAAATTTGTTTGAGTTCCATGTATTTATCTATAACCTAAATATTTATACAATTTTACATTATGCATCTGCTGAAGTAAGAGTTTACCTATCCATACTACTATTAAAATAAGGAAGAAAATAAGTGGAACTTTCAGATATTCAAACCATGCTCCAAAGACCATTTGACCATGTCTATTTAGGATACTAGCAGGTACAAGATGAACCAAATATATTACATACGATAGTTTTCCTACTTCTTCACCGTATTTTATATGATAAGCTATTCTGTAGAGAACAACAAATGAACAAATAGAAACAACAACAGAGTAAAGAGAAAAGTAGGATGGTGTTTCGCTCCACACACAAAGGCTTGTAATACAAACAGCCAATGACATAAAAAACAGCTTAACATTTAAAAGTTCAATGTTATTTTGACGTATGATACGACCAGTCTGAAAATAAACATAGAAATTTAATGGATTGGTATAAGCCGTAAAGTATTCATTATATGGAATAATATTTTTTGCTGTCAAATATATAGACATCAAACTTATTAGCAAAAGTATGTAATAGTATCTATCAAAGCACCTGGAAAGGATTTTGCACCAGAAAAGCACTGGCACAAAATACAACCAGCTACCACAACCATAAATCCATTTTAGAACATCCAAGACTTGTACATGAAGACTCAACAATGATATATAATTGGCAAGGAAATAACTTATAAGTCCCCACATCAAAACAGGAACAAACAAATTCCTTGCAGTCTTTATTAGATTCGTTGAACTGTTATAGTCGAAGAAACCTGAGAGTATCAGAAAGGAGGGAACACCTAACATCCCTAAGAGGTTATAAATATAGGATATCCATTCATATGGCCCATTATATGGTACATGAGCGAAGAAGACTGTAAAAATAGCAATACCTTTTAGTCTCCATATTAAGTCTGATTTTTCTTTTTCTATCTTTTGCATACTAAATTCTTTCAGCCTTACTACAGGGACCATTTTTAGGTATTAACGCACTGTTCTTTGTTGTAAGTGCTTCAACTAACTCAAAAAAGCTTTTCGATGCGTTTTTCGGAGACCATACACTTCTCATTGTTAGAATAGCATTCTTTGCTATTTCTATTCTTCTTGAAGGATGATCCAAAAGATAAGTCACATTCTTTTCTAGCGAATCAATATCTTCAGATTTAAAGATTAATCCATTTTTACCATTTTGTATCAAAAAAGGAACAGAACCAATTAGGTTACTTGCTACAACAGCACAGCCATTGCTCATTGATTCGTTTAATACGGCTCCCCAACCTTCATTTCTATCACTCGTGAAGAGAAAAATATCATGCTGTCTCATCTGATTTAAAATATCTTCATTAGGAAGATTACCACAAAAAGACACCTTATCATCCACTGCTAAGTTTTGGGCTAATTGCATAGTTGCATTCAATTCTTCACCAGAACCATACATATCAATGTGAAATTTATAACCTTTATCCTTTAAACGCTTTGCTAACATCACTGGTAATTCTGGATGCTTCCAGCGAAGAAAGCGTGCACACCACATTATATGTGGTGTGCTTTCTTCGCTGGAAGCATCCAGTTTTTTACATGCTTCAAGCGGGAATTCATCCACACGAGTAAAATACCCCCATTTAAAAACTTTTCCAATGTACGCACCTATAGCATTAACATCACGGCAAGTATAAGCGCTTGCAGCCAGCATATAGAGAGGCTTTTTCCAATGGATAATATGGCATTTAAAATAATTAATCCACGCTTTTGGCCCAGAGAGATACCATCTACGATCTTTAAACCACCGTTCTGAATACCTAAAAGTTATCTTTCCTTCTTTTATTCTATTTGTTACATAATATTCTGGAGCAGAACCAATAATGACAACATCTGCTTCATCTGCAAGCTTTTGAGCATATTTCAATGTCTCATCACTTTCATAAGCACGTATAATATATGGTCTATTTATGGTTGGATCATATCCTCCTTTTATTAACCATTCAGGCATTGGCTCTGTACTGATATACTTATAATCATCACCCAATAAGTTGTAGAACTCATCTGCAACTGGTGTTTGATGATGATGTACAAGATTTGTCACAAATACTAATTTCATATTCTATTTATATTATGCTTTATTTTGATCGCTTCAAGAAATTTGCGCTATTATAGTTTACTTTCTTGAATTTAATTCATAATCTTTTCGGGATTGATAATTTGTATTTACATATTTCTTATTAAAAATTGCGCATGACTAATTGATAAACAATAGAATATTTCTTTGTATTTTTCAATTAGTAAAGTATTGCAATTATTCTAATTTGTAGCTGCTGGTGGTATCGAACCACATTCTTTACAGAACAACCTGTACAACAGCTTCCATTTTTTAGAATTTGCGCCAAACCATTTTATTGACTATACCAACGTATGACTGTACGATTTTCACAACCTTAGTTGATACATTCTCATCTACATAATCAGGCACAGGGATGCCATGCTGACCGTCACTGCAAAGCTCTACAGCAGTATCTACAGCCTGAAGCAATGATTTTTCGTCGATACCAGCGATGATAAAGTCTCCCTTGTCGATAGCCTCAGGACGCTCTGTTGATGTACGGATGCAGATAGCAGGGAAAGGATGACCTACCGAGGTGAAGAAACTTGATTCTTCGGGGAGTGTACCAGAATCTGATACTACTGCAAAGGCATTCATCTGAAGACAGTTGTAGTCGTGGAAGCCAAGAGAATCATGTTGGATGACACGTGGGTCAAGTTGGAAACCTGAGGCCGCAAGGCGATTGCGAGAGCGCGGATGACAGCTGTAGAGGATGGGCATGTCGTACTTTTCTGCCATTTTGTTAATTGCTGAGAAAAGGGACATGAAGTTCTTCTCTGTGTCGATGTTTTCTTCGCGGTGGGCAGAGAGAAGGATATACTTGCCCTTCTCCAAACCGAGACGCTGATGAACATCACTTGCCTCAATCTCAGCAAGGTTGTTGTGTAGAACTTCTGCCATTGGTGAACCTGTAACGTATGTACGTTCCTTAGGCAAACCACAGTCTGCAAGGTAGCGACGGGCGTGCTCTGAGTATGCCATGTTAACATCACTGATGATGTCTACGATACGGCGGTTGGTCTCTTCTGGAAGACATTCGTCTTTGCAGCGGTTGCCTGCCTCCATGTGGAAAATAGGAATGTGTAGACGCTTAGCTCCGATGACGCTAAGACATGAATTGGTATCGCCTAATACCAATACTCCGTCTGGCTTTGTTTGTGCAAAGAGCTTATAAGAGCAGTTGATGATGTTGCCGCATGTCGCACCAAGATCATCACCTACTGCATCCATGTATACCTCAGGCTCGGCTAACTTCAGATCCTTGAAGAAGATACCGTTGAGGTTGTAGTCGTAGTTCTGGCCTGTATGGGCGAGAATAACATCAAAATACTGACGGCATTTGTTAATAACAGCTGCGAGACGGATAATCTCGGGACGTGTGCCAACAACGATAATCAATTTTAATTTGCCGTTATCTTTAAACTTTATGTCGGAATAGTCAAATTTGGGTTGTTTGTCCATTTTATAAATTCATTTTTTGTTTTATTTTTTCAATAGCATTCACTCTCTCTGAAAAGATTTGACCATCTCTTATATACCAAGCATCCATCGGTTTTATTATCTTAGCAGGTGCGCCTGCTATCATTATATTACCATCAACAAATGATTTATTTACAACAGAGTTTGCACCTACAGATATATTTTTCCCTAAAGTTACCTTTGATGTTATTTTTGCACCTGTTGAAAGATATAAAGCATCACCTATATTCTTTCCGTTGTCTGATATACAAGTTGATGTATGAAGAACACAATAATTTCCACATTTATTGCTTCCACCTACTACGATTGTGCCATAATGAGGAATTACCAATCCGTATCCAAAAGCATTGTATCCAATAGATATTCCAAGTTTCTTTCCCAACTTGTTATATCTTATTATATAATAGATGAATTTTACCCCCCCCCCGAATGGCTATAATATTGACATTTTCGCATCAATTTTAAAAACAAAAGAATATCATCTTTTAAAAATAACCTTTTAATACGTTCCTTAAATGGAAGCTTGAAATATCCTCTATTCATCATGGTGTCAGCCATGATATAAAAAGACAATTCTCTTTTAGACTTTATCATAATATGTATCGGGCTTATTAGGGTCGAATATCTCGTTACAGTACATTACTGTCACCAAGTCTTCGGTGTCGGAGAGGTTTACGATGTTGTGTGTGTAACCAGGAAGCATGATGACAGACTGGATTTTGTCGCCACTTACTTCATAGTTCAACACCTCGTCTGTGCCTTCCTTGCGGAGCTGAATAAGTCCATGACCTGCTACAACAATAAACTGTTCCCACTTGGTGTTATGCCAATGCTCTCCTTTTGTGATACCAGGCTTTGAGATATTGATGCTTACCTGACCACAGTTGAGAGTGTGTACCAATTCTGTAAATGAGCCACGAGGGTCTACATTCATTTTCAAGTCGAAGATAGCCTTGTCCTTGGGCAAATAGCTAAGGAATGTGCTGTATAGACGCTTAGCGAATGAGTCGGCAGGTATTTCTGGAATCATCAATGTCTTGGGCATGTCGGCAAACTTATGGAGTAAGTCTACTATTTCACCAAGGGTTGCCTTGTGGGTGATAGGACAATAGCAGTACCTACCATCTGCTGAAGGAAGTACTTCAAGTCCCTCAAACTCACAATGATGTTCCTCACCTTTTAATGCGTGAATCATCTCGTCAACAAGGTCGTCGATGTAAAGCAGTTCAAGTTCTACACTTGGGTCGTTGACGGTGATGGGGAGGTCGTTGGCTATGTTATTACAGAATGTTGCTACGGCACTATTATAGTTAGGACGGCACCATTTGCCATAGAGATTTGGGAAACGGTAGACCAATACCTTGGCTCCTGTCTCCTTGCCATATTCAAGGAACAAATCCTCACCAGCTTTCTTACTTCTACCATACTCACTGTTACCGAAGCGTCCAGTCAAGGATGCTTGCTGTGAGCTGGAGAGCATAACAGGACAGTTGTTACCATGAGCTTTAAGGGTGTCGAGCAAAGTAGAGGCGAAACCGAAGTTGCCCTTCATAAACTCGTCGTTGTCCTTGGGACGGTTTACACCGGCAAGGTTGAACACGAAGTCACATTCCTTGCACCATTGATCAAGCTGCTCGGGTGTAGAGTCGAGGTCGTACTCGAAGACCTCATCAATTGTGAGGTCTCCGTAGCAGCGAGCCTTGCCGTCTTTTATATTGTTGAGTTGAGCGCAAAGGTTTTTACCAACAAAACCTTTGGCACCAGTTACTAATATCTTCATATGCTTATTACTGTACAAAGTTACCTTCGCCACTCAATTCTTTCTTGATGTACTCCAAAGCGCCAATCTTAGCCTTTGTTTCCTCAAGGTTCAAACGATAGGTGTTATCTGAGTTAAACTCTTCGATTTCAGCACGCTTGGTATCACCTTCTTTGAAATATTTGTCGTAGTTCAAACCACGGTTGTCGGCAGGTACACGATAGAAGTTGCCCATATCCTCAGCCTTGGCACACTCTTCCTTGGTGAGCAATGTCTCGTACATCTTCTCACCATGACGGATACCGATAACTTTGATTTCTTCTTTCTTGCCACCGAAGAGTTCACATACTGCCTCTGCCTGTGTCTGAATAGTACAAGCAGGAGCCTTCTGAACGAGGATGTCGCCGTTCTGACCATGCTCGAAAGCGAAGAGAACGAGGTCAACAGCCTCTTCCAATGACATGATAAAGCGAGTCATCTTGGGCTCGGTCAATGTGATAGGGTTGCCATTGCGAATCTGATCAATCCACAAAGGAATTACAGAACCACGTGAGCACATCACGTTACCATAACGTGTGCAGCAAATCTTTGTCTTCCCAGAATAACGACTCTTTGCCACAGCAATCTTTTCCTCAATCGCTTTAGTGATACCCATAGCGTTAATAGGGTAAGCAGCCTTGTCTGTTGAGAGACAAATAACAGCACCCACTCCAAATTCAATAGCAGCAGTAAGCACATTGTCAGTACCAATTACATTGGTCTTAACAGCCTCCATAGGGAAAAACTCACATGAAGGTACCTGCTTCAAGGCTGCTGCGTGGAAGATATAATCTACGCCAGGCATAGCGTTACGGCATGATTGCAAATCACGTACATCACCAATAAAGAACTTAATCTTGTTGGCAACATCAGGATATTTTACCTGATATTCGTGACGCATGTCATCCTGCTTCTTCTCATCGCGTGAAAAAATACGAATTTCACCGATGTCTGTACGAAGGAAACGATTTAATACTGCATTACCGAAGGAACCTGTTCCACCAGTAATCATAAGAGTCTTACCTGCAAAAATGCTCATAGTTTTATTATTAAATTATTTTAAAATCCTAAATTATCTTGCTCACACTCACCCCATCAATAGCTCTCTGATAGATATCTTTTACCATTCCCATTGACGGAACAACAGATAGGTTGCAACGAGTAGCAATTCTTTTAAAGGCTCTCATCACATTCTGTCGCACCCCTTTCACCTCGCAATCCGCCATTTGCATATCTGTTGATTTGATGAAAGGGAATAAGAATTCTGAATCAGAGGGGTAGCGGTCTGCGATTTCCTGCATGGCTGCATCCCATTGTACGGTTATACGTGGCAATCCTGGTATTTGTGAGATGTATGTTAATGTGAATCCTTTGATGTCGGTTTTCTTGATGTTTGCCAAATCTGTAAAACTGATGCCTCTGCCGTAGATGCAAAAGAAGAACATATCACGGGCAAAAGTTTGTGGTATGGAATCAGACAGGTCGGCATAACGCATTCTACGTAATTCATCAACTGACAACAATTCACGTTCTTTTTTGGCTGGCAAAGCAACTCTTACGCCTTTCAGTAATTTAAGTTTTGGAACAATTCCTTCTTTTACTGCAATATTATATACCGAACTGATTTGGTATAGATAGAGTCGAGTCGTTGATTGTTTACGCCCTTTGGTATTCAACCATTCCTCGAATTTTACCATAAGTTCTGGAGTCAATTCGTTTAATGACAATTCCTCTTTACCCAAGAAGTTGACAAGGCAACGGAGTGCCATCTCACGATTGTGAGCAGCCTCAAAGTGACCTTCTTCTTTGTCTTTTTCTATTTTTCGACGAGAATATGCGAAGAAATCGGTTTCCATTTTTACTTCTCTACGATGACTAATAAAAACTATTCAAACAGATAGCCGTAGTTGTTTTGCAACGCCTCAAATTCTGTTTCGCAGCGATTATGCAGTTCTTTGTCGCTGTCCTTGAATATCTTTATAGCTTTCTCTATCTCTTCCTTTACGGTTCTTCCAGCTTCAAAGATTGGTCTCAGTTCGTCCTTGAAATAGTCGATGAAAGGAGCATAGTAGTAGCCTATCTCTTCTATCATAAAATAGAAGGTGTCATAGGCATCTTTCATATCCAGTTTCTTGTCTCTTACATCTGCAAGAGTTTGAAGACGGAGTATTTCTATATTTTCTACTTGGGCCGACACCTCTTGGGCGGTCTTCACTTGATGAAAGTATCGGTCGATAAAGGCGTTGCGCTCATGTAGGTTGCGCTTGTAGAACAGCTCGCGCTCTTTTTTGTCTGCCTCGTTCTTATTTACTTCTTCAAAACGTTCGGCATGTACACCTGACAAGACTACAGCCATTCCACCGACATCCATGACGAGCTTGCGGTCTCGGGCTATGCGGATTACATAACCTTCGAGTCCGGCATATTCACCAGTCACAATGCGAAGTAGGGTACGGTTTTTGGAATAATAAACAAAAGGACGAAGAAGGAAACGGAGACGCTCTGGCTCGGTTTCTGCCACACGCATGAATGGCTCCATCTGGTTGCAAGGTATAGTGGCTACCTTTCCAGTACTACAATTCTTACAGAGTTTATATGGTTTTATGTTTTTATCTAAGTAGTCTTGTAATATTTCTGGGTCACCTTGCAAGAATATCAGTCCACTTACAGAAGAAGTTTCTACTTCGCGCATTCCGCCTCTGTTCCTATGACGGGGAACATATTTTATTGTCTTATGCACAAAATGGGTTACTCCATCTTTCTTTAGCTGTTCTTCTATCGACTTTACTTTTTGGTTGTGTACAAAAAGATAACTCCAAGACGTGCAGTTATCTTTATCGTCATTACTTGGAACCACTTTTGGAATGGATTCGTTTTCTTTCTCAGTCTCAGTTTCCTTGTTCACCTGCGAACACTTCTTTATCGCTGAACCAGTCATTTCGTCTGGCTCAGAAACGTGTGTGCCCTCTGGAAATTCATTGCTTTCAGTTGTCTGAAAACGCTTTGTTTCGTCGGCTGTAGACTGAGAAACCGTGCAATCCTGCTCCATAACCTCTCCTCTACTTTATGTCACTGTTGGCTGTCATCACCTGAGATGACGATGCCAATTTTACAATAACATTGTTCATAAAATCATACTATTAAACTGTATGTTTGTCCAGTCTGAGAGGAGTGTCAATCGTTTTGGCTTTACCCTCTCATTTGGTTTAGTGTCTCTATCCGTTCATCCGTATTTTGTACGTCAAAATACGGATGAACC
>UMEV01011443.1_pt1 | contig 13936 bp, 8 predicted proteins | sample 1964861 | NCBI WGS metagenome assembly UMEV01 (sample SAMEA4836031, study PRJEB28245) | human gut metagenome | biome: gut microbiome; material: fecal sample | place: Denmark | collected 2008 | reverse complement strand
GCAACCTATGGCAATGGTCACAAAGTGCTTGTCTTCCTGGGCATATCCTTCGATGGCCGTTTCAATGGCGCGTTCATAGGAATCAAGGAATTCCTTGGCGCCTTTGCTGGACAGCACATAGTCGGCGACGGGTTTGTCGGCTCCGGTAAGCTCGCGCAGGCTGGGCACCCAGAATGGATTGGGCAGGAACCGGACATCGGCCACGAAATCGGCATCTATAGGCATGCCGTATTTGAATCCGAAGCTGAAGATGTGCACGGCCACCGTGGACGGGCCGGAGCCGAGCATCGCCTCGTATAGTTTGGTCGACAGCTGGTGGATGCTCAGCGAGGACGTGTCGATGACCATGTCGGCCCGTTCCTTGAGGTTGGCCAGCAGGCTGCGCTCCTCAAGGATGCCGTCGATCAGACGGTTTCCACGCTGCAGGGGATGGGGCCTGCGCACCGACTCGTACCGCTTGATGAGCACTTCGTCGCTGGCGTCAAGGAACAGGATGCGGGCGCGCACCCCCAGGTCGTCGAGATGGCTGAGCACGGCTGACAGGTCGTCGAAATACTCGCGCGAACGCACGTCGATGACGGCCGCGAGCTTGTGCACGCCGTCCTTGCCGGCATTGGTCATCATGTCGACCAGCGGGACCAGCAGTTTCGGCGGCAGATTGTCGACGACGTACCATCCCATGTCCTCCACGCAGTCGGCGGCATGGGAGCGACCGGCGCCGGACATGCCCGTGATGAGCAGGACCTCGAAGTCGTCCGCGGGCTCCGGCCTGTTCCCGCCCGCCGGCGGCACAGGCGCGCCGGCCGGGCTCATGGTTGCGTGATCGTTCATTACAGTGCCTCCTCAAGGGCATGTCGCATCGCGGGTTCCAGCACATCCATCAGGGAGCTGTCGGCCGTGTCCGCGCCGGTCATGAGGATGACCTGCAGGATGGCCTGCCACAGCAGCATCTCCTCGCCGCCGATCGCCAGCCCTCCCTTGGCCCTCCATGCGCGGATCAATGCGCTGGGGCGGGGGTCGTAGACCACGTCGAGCAGGATGCCACGCGGCCGGAAGGAGTCGTCGTTCCCGATGGCTTCGGCGACCGCGTCGGCGGCGTGGCCGGGAATCGTGCTGATGACGATGTCCGCGTCCCGCAGGGTGTCGGCCGACGCGTCGATCGTCTTCTCCTCGCATGCGATGGCGTCGCCCTCGCCGATGATGTCTGGCAGCTGCCGGTTCTTGCCCGGGTGGCGCGCCGCCACAGTGATGCGTTTGTTCGTCTGCCCGTTCTTCAGCATGACCGTGCATGCGGCGACGGCCGAGGCCGCGGTGTTGCCGTTGCCGATGACGGCGGCGGAGGTTGCGCTCTTCCAACGGTCAGGCTCCCCGAGGGCCTTGAGCTCATGGTCGAAGGCGAGCACGATGCCCATGACGTCGGTGTTGTAGAGGCGGATCGCTGGCAGCGAGCCCGTTGCGGAGGTGCCGTCGGGGGTGGCACCGGGGGTGATGCCAGGTTCGGCGGGCCAGTCGAAAATCGCGGTATTGGCGACTTTGAGACGCTGCGCCCACATATTGGACGGAGTGCCATAGGGCTGAATGGTTTTCTTGAGCGGCATGGTCAGGCTCAGACCGCACCAGGTCGGATCGAGCCCTTTGAGAAATCCATCGAGATCGCTTTCGCCGACCTCGTGCCGCTCGTACGCCCAGTCATCCAGCCCGAGCGCCTTGTATGCGGCATTGTGCAGCACCGGCGACAACGAATGGGCTATCGGCTTGCCGAGCACGGCGCAACGATGTGCAATCACGGTCATACCCCTCCTTGCTCACTGCCTATATCATTCACTGCCACCATCGTACCGTAAATGTTCTTAACAAAATCGTCATAGACCAATGAATTCCGCTGGCGGGATATGGACTTCGCGCCCCAGCGGGGACGGAGTCCATGGCACCCCGCTGACGGGGCGGGGTCCATAGACCGCCAGCGGGGCGAACGAGGTGTGCGGTTATTCGGCGTGAAGGGCGGTGTGGATGGCTTCGGCTTTGGCATGGCCTATGCCCTTGACCGCTTCGAGTTCCTCGACGCTGGCGTCACGCATCGCACGCACTGAACCGAAGTGGCTCAGCAGGCGCTTCTGGTAGGTCTCACCCACGCCGGGAATGCCATCCAGCGCGGAGCGCAACGCGCCTTTGCGTCGCGTCTGACGATGGTAGGTGATGGCGAAGCGGTGCGACTCGTCACGCACCCGCTGCAGCAGGTACATGCCTTCGGACTGGCGTTTGAGGATGATCGGGTATTCGTCGTCCGGCACCCAGACCTCTTCGAGTCGCTTCGCCAGACCGCAGACGGCCACATCGTTCACGCCGCAATCGGCCAGAGCCTTCGCCGCGGCCATGACCTGCGGATGGCCGCCGTCGACGACGACCAGATTCGGGATGTAGGCGAAATGATGCCGGTTCGTGTTCTGCTGGACGACTCCCGCGTCCCGTATGCCGTCAGGAGACGATGCCGTCGTCGTGGATGCGGATGTATCGGACGATTCGGCACGGCGCTCGTTGTCCATGCTGTCGCCGGAGTCGCCGGCGATGTTGCCGTGTCTGAACCGTCGCGTCAGCGTCTCGTAAAGGGCGCTCAGATCGTCGAGCGCACCCTTGCCGTCATCACCGCGAATGGCGAATCTGCGGTATTCGGATTTCTTGGCGATGGCGTCCTCGAACACGACCATCGAGGCGACCTGGAACGCCCCGCCCACGGTGTTCGAAATGTCGTAGCATTCTATGCGCAGCGGTGCCTGAGCGAGCCCGAGTGCCTTCGCGACGTCGTTCATGGCCGCGGTGCGCGTGCCCATGTCGCTGATGCGGCTCATCTTGCTGCGTTGCAGCGCCTGCCCGGCGTTCTCGTTCGCCCGGTCCATCAGCGCCTTCTTCTCGCCGCGGCTTGCCACGCGGATGGTGACCACGGCGCCACGCAGCCCGCTCAACCATGATTCGAGTTCTGCACGGCGTGCCGGCTCGACCGGCACGATGACCTCGCGCGGCACTGGGGCGATTGGCGCCAGCAGGTCCGCGCGACCGGTCTGTTCCTGCCGTTCGCGTCTCGTGCGTGTCGCCTGCGCGCGCTCGACGCTGCTCTTGGCCGTCACCGTCTGCGTGCTGCCGATGGCGTCGCGTCTCTCCACGATGGAGGCTCCCCCTTCGGCCGTCGACACGCCCTCATTCCCGGAGAGCGAGGCCATGGAAGGGTCCGTTCCATCATGAGGATCGACGTTCAATCCGTTGTCGGCGGCCACGGCTGAATACACCTGCATGATCAGGTCGTCTATGAGTTCGCCGTCGGATACGTCCTCGACGCGTTCGACGCTCCAGTTGCGTTCTCCGCGAATCGAGCCGTCACGCACGATGAAGGCGTGCACGGACGCCTCAAGCTCGTCGGATGCCATGCCGAACACGTCGGCGTCCACGTCCTGATCGAACACGACCGCGTTCTGCTGCATGACGGTCTGCAGCATCTGGATTTCGTCGCGCAGCCGCGCGGCCTTCTCGAATTCGAGTTCGGCGCTGGCGTCCTTCATGTCCCGCGTCAGCTGGGCGATGTAGCTCTTGCCGAGCCGACCGGTCATCACGCCGACCAGCTGCTCGCACATGCGCCGGTGCTCCTTGGGCGCGATTCTCCCGATGCATGGCGCCGAGCATTTGCCAATCGACGCGAGCAGGCATGGTCGCCCGGTGAGTTCGGCCTTGTGGAACACGTTGGTCGTGCAGGTACGCACCGGGAATGTGCGCAGCAGTTTGTCCAACGATTGTCTCAGCTCCCACACCTTCGCGTAGGGGCCGAAGTAGCGGGCGTCCCTTCTCTTGCGGCTGCGGGTGACCCATACGCGAGGCACGGCCTCCCCCGACGATATCGCCAGATACGGGTAGGTCTTGTCGTCGCGGAACTGCACGTTGAAACGGGGATCGAACTCCTTGATCCACGTGTATTCGAGAGTGAGCGCCTCCAGTTCGGTGCCGACGACCGTCCATTCGAGGCTACGTGCGGTGAGCACCATCGTCTGCGTGCGCGGATGCAGCAGATACAGCGGCTGGAAGTAGTTGGTCAACCGGTTGCGCAGACTTTTCGCCTTGCCGACGTAGATCACGCGTCCTTCGCCGTCCCGCCATTTGTAGACTCCGGGCTGGGCGGGGATATCTCCGGTCTTCGGCCGGAACAGGTCGCGCGTGTCCCCCAGCAGCGGAGCCCCGTTCCTGTTCACTTTGGCGACCGCATCCGAAGCGTCCGCCTCCCCGCGCAGCGAATCGGCCGCTTTTCTCCACACTTCGGGTGAATGCCGCTCGATATCGTTCGTCACAGCATGTCCTTGAGGAACTTGCCCGTCCAGGACGCTTCGCATTGCGCCACCTGTTCGGGTGTGCCCTGCGTGACAATCGTGCCGCCGCCGTCGCCTCCTTCCGGACCCAAATCGATGATCCAGTCGGCGGACTTGACCACGTCGAGATTGTGCTCGATGACGATCACGGTATTGCCTTTGTCTACCAGCCCCTGCAGCACGAGCAGCAGTTTGCGCACGTCCTCGAAGTGCAGGCCCGTGGTCGGTTCGTCGAGGATATACACTGTCTTGCCGGTGGACCTGCGCTGCAGCTCGGTGGCGAGCTTGACGCGTTGCGACTCTCCGCCGGACAGCGTGGGCGCGGGCTGCCCGAGGCGAATATACCCCAGTCCGACCTGCACAAGCGTGTCGAGGTAGCGGGAGATCGACGGGTACGCCTTGAAGAACGTGGCGGCCTCCTCGATCGGCATATCAAGCACGTCGGCGACGGTCTTGCCGTTGTATTTGACCTCCAGGGTTTCGCGGTTGTACCGCTTGCCGTGGCATTCCTCGCATTCGACGTACACGTCGGGCAGGAAGTTCATCTCGATCTTGAGCGTGCCGTCGCCGTGGCACGCCTCGCAGCGGCCGCCCTTGACGTTGAACGAGAACCGCCCCGGGCCGTAACCGCGCACCTGCGCCTCCGGCGTCTTAGCGAACAGCGTGCGGATCTTGTCCCACACGCCGGTGTATGTGGCCGGGTTCGAGCGCGGAGTGCGCCCGATCGGATTCTGGTCGACGTGGATGACCTTGTCGCACTGGTCAAGGCCCTCGACGCGCGTGTGCTTGCCCGGCACGATGCGCGCGCCGTTGAGCTTGTCGGCGAGCACCGGGTAGAGGATCGTGTTCACCAGGGTCGATTTGCCGGAGCCGGAGACGCCGGTGACCACAGTCATCACGCCAAGGGGGAAATCGACGGTGATGTTCTTCAGATTGTTCTCCCTTGCCCCCACCACGCGAAGGCGCTTCGTGGCATGCGGCTTGCGCCGCACGGCCGGCACTTCGATGCTCCGTCGGCCGGCGATGTAATCGCCGGTGACGGACCGGGGCGCCTCGATGAGGCGCTTCGCCGGACCGGAGTAAATCACCTCGCCGCCGTGCTCGCCGGCACCGGGGCCGATGTCGACCACCCAATCCGCCCTCTCGATGGTTTCCTGGTCGTGTTCGACGACAATCAGCGTGTTGCCGAGGTCGCGCAGATGGTGCAGCGTCTCGATGAGACGCGCGTTGTCACGCTGGTGCAGTCCGATCGATGGCTCGTCGAGCACGTACATGACGCCGACCAGTCCGGAGCCGATCTGCGTGGCAAGCCTGATGCGCTGGGCCTCGCCGCCGGACAGCGTCTTGGCCGCGCGCGACAACGTCAGGTAGTTCAGGCCGACATCGTTGAGGAATCCCAGCCGGGCCCGGATCTCCTTGACCACTTCGCCGGCGATCGTCGCCGCCGCTCCCTCCAGTTTCAGCCCATTGATCCACGCTAGCCCGCGTTCGACGGGCATGTCGCATACATCGGCGATGGATTCGCCGTCTACGGTGACCGCCAACACTTCGGGGCGCAGCCTCCTGCCATTGCACGCCTGGCAGGGAACCTCGCGCATGTACGACTCGTAGTACTGCTTCATCTGGTCCGAGTCGGTCTCGTGATACCGGCGCATCAGCGTGCGCACGACACCCTCGAATCCGGTCGAATACTCGCGCAGCCGCCCCCACCGGTTGCGATATGAGACGTTGACCTTGAAATCATGCCCGTACAGGATCGAATGCCGCACGTCCTCAGGCAAATCACGCCATGGGGTGTCCATGGAGAACCCGAGTTCGTCGGCCAGGCCCTGCAGCACATGCCCGTAGTATTCGGTCGTGGTCTTGCCACCTCCCCACGGCTCGATCACGCCGTCGGACAGCGACTTGGAATCATCGGCGATGACCAGATCGGGGTCGATCTCCAGCTTGTAGCCGATGCCATCGCACACAGGACAGGCCCCGTATGGCGCATTGAACGAGAACGTGCGGGGCTCGATCTCGTCCAACTGCAGCTGATGCCCGTTCGGACAGGCCCTGTGTTCCGAGAACGGCTGACGCCGATTCGGGTCCTTCTCGTCCAAGTCCACGAAATCGGCGACGATGACACCTTTGGACAGCCGCAGCGCGGTCTCGATCGAATCAGTAAGCCGCTGTCGGATGCCGTCGCGGATCATCAGACGATCCACCACGACCTCGATGGTGTGCTTTTTCTGCTTGGTGAGCTTGATGTCGTCGGACAGCTGGCGCTCCTCACCGTCGATCAGCGCACGGGCATAGCCGTCGCCGCGCAGCAGCTCCAGAAGATCGGCGAACTCCCCCTTGCGGCCGCGTACAACGGGCGCGAGAATCTGGAATCTCGTGCGTTCCGGGTTCTTCAGCAGCGTGTCCACCATCTGCTGAGGGGTCTGCGCGCTGACCAGCTCGCCGCATTCGGGGCAATGCGGTACGCCTGTGCGGGCGAACAGCAGTCGCAGATAGTCATAAATCTCGGTGATCGTGCCCACGGTCGAACGCGGATTGCGGTTTGTGGTCTTCTGGTCGATCGACACCGCAGGGCTCAATCCCTCGATGAAATCCACATCCGGCTTGTCCATTTGCCCGAGGAACTGACGCGCATACGCGGACAACGACTCCACATACCGGCGCTGCCCCTCCGCGAACAGCGTATCGAACGCGAGTGATGACTTGCCGGAGCCGGACAGTCCGGTGAACACGACCATCCTGTTGCGCGGCACGGCGAGATCCACGTTCTTCAGATTGTGTTCCCGCGCACCCTGGATGGTGATCTTCAGATCGTTCGGGATATGTGAGATGTCCGCCACCAATGAGGAGTCGGTCTTGCGCATCGGCGCCTTGCGGATCTCGCGCGACAGGAATGTGTCGCTGCTCATCACACGTTCGATCACGACGTCCCCGCCGCCCGATTTCGACGTCTTGCGTCCAGTCACAACCCCGCCTTTCCTCGCACATCCCATCATCAACGGTAGATCATGCTCAACAATACCCGACTTCAAGACAAATGTCGAACATCAGTTCGATGGCGTGTCCCATATTCAAACACATGGACTATACACCGTCCGATCCGTGACGCCCCCGAATACGCAAAAGCCGGACGGCCATCAGACCATCCGGCTTTGCACGGCGAAACCGCATCACGGCCGTTCCGCGACCGTCACACGATCATGCACACGCCCTCACACCCGCTGCTGCAGCCAGCCGACGAGCAGAACAATCACCTGAGCAAGCAGGCCGAGCAGCGCGAAGAAGCCAATCCACGCAATCGCGGTGGCGGCACCGTCCGAGTAACCGTAGCCGTAATATCCGGAATTGCCGGAGAACAGGTAGATGAGCCACGCGAGCACCTTCAGGCCGGCGGCCGCGACCATGGCGACGAACGCGGCCATCTTGAACCACTGCGGTCCGTGCTGCACGACGTTGAGACCGATGACCCACACCGCCAGGATTGCGGTGAGCATGAGCCACGGAGTCGAGCCGAAGAGGAGCTTGTAGCCGAATCCGCTCATGTTGTTGCCGGCATCGACAAGTCTGAGGAACGACAGGAACGTCTCGATGCCGATGAACACGACCATGAGAATGGCGGAGATCTTGGTGACCGCGCGCACGTTCATCGTGTCGAGGAAGCTCGGCCCCTGCGGCTGGGGAGCGTAGCCGGGCTGCTGGGGATACCCCTGCGGATACTGGTATCCGGCGGGCTGCTGCGGAGCCTGAGGAGCCTGAGGAGCACCATAAGGCGCCTGATATGCGGGCTGCTGCGGGGCTTGCGGCTGCTGCGGGCCGGGCTGCTGCGGATATGTCATGGCTAACTTCTTTCTGTGTCAGTCCAATATGATGGTTTCAATATACCGCCATTTCATGTCCGGCTGACGAAATACTCCACATATTTGACGGGTATTCGTTGTGCGATGCCACAATATTCGCTGCAAGACGACGCACGAATCCGGCACGCGCCGCCATCTATTCGCTGCGCAGCGCCCAGTGCCCGTCGCAAGCCGATTTCGTCTCGTCGTTCCAGACCGTGACGATCATCATGTTGGCGATGCTCATGCCGCCCACGATCAGCGCTATCATGCCGATCATCAGGCCCAGCGTCGTCAGCGAGTCGTCCTCGGTGTTTCTCGCCTGTGACAGGTCAGCCGACGCGGTGACGTACACGCCGGAGCCGCCGATGTTCGCCGCGTGGGCGAGGATACGGCGAATCCTTTCGTCGTTGCCTGATTTCGTGCGCACGCAGATCGCACTAATCCGGCGTATCATCTCCTCCTAGTCCGAGTATTGCGAGAACGCCCATTCGTCGCCGACGATGACAGAGCCTTTGCCAGGCTTGTCACTCCTTCCGGTACGTGCGGGATCCTTGACCAAGGTGAGTCCCTTGGCGCGACATTCCCTCACATAGCACAACGCCGCATGTCAGCCCCCCCCATCAACCGTTTACCACTCATAAGCGTTTTCTTTCCAGTAAGAGATCCGTTGAACAAGCCGGATGGGCGACCATGCCCATCTTCATACTCCGATGGCGGAATACGATACCATTCATTGCATGCCGACCATGGTTCCTATACAACTTTCATCGTATCCTCTTAATAACGTTTGAGTGTTCCATGACCAGCCGCCGGATGCTCACTCAGCTCCGAAAACCGCGACAATAATGGAAACGGATTGGCTCTCACGCAACCTACGTATCCGAGGAGGTTCCCATGCGCATACTGATCGTCGAAGATGACCGTGACCTCGCCGCCGCGCTGGACGACGCGCTGCGGTTCGAGGGGTATGCGACCCGCGTCGCATACAACGGGCTGGAAGCGGTGCGCATGCTCGCCGAGCAATCCATCGACATCGTGCTGCTCGACCGCGACCTGCCGATCATGTCCGGCGACGCGGTGATGGAGACGATCGCCTCGAACGACATCCCCGTGTCCGTGCTGATGCTCACCGCGGCAGCGCAGGTCAGGGACCGCATCAACGGTCTCGAACTCGGCGCCGACGACTACCTGATCAAGCCGTTCGCCTATCCCGAGCTACTCGCGCGCATACGGGCGCTGCAACGCCGTGCCGGTAAGGGCGACTTCTCCGGCACCGAATTCTCACACAACGGCATCGTCCTCGACACGGTCCGTCACACCGTGACCCGTGACGGCAAGCCCGTCAACCTGTCGCCGAAGGAATACGGCGTGCTGCTGGAGATCATGAAGGCGGACGGCAGCTACGTCAACGCCGAGGAACTGTTCGACACCGTGTGGGCGGGCGCATCAGCCACCGACCTCACGGACGCCATCAAAACCACCGTATACTCGCTGCGACGCAAACTCGGCGAGGGCAACGGCATCACCTCCACCAGAGGAAAGGGGTACCGTCTGTCATGACCGCATCACACGCAGCAGACGCCGCAACAGACTCAGACGCAACCTCGGAGGCGGCCCCGGTCACCGACACGGCCGCGGCAACGGCCGCCGCCAAAGACACCGCCGGCGGCAATGGCCATACACACCGTCGCCGCCGATTCCCCTGGCCGTCGACGTTCCGAGGCCGGCTCATCGCCACCATATCCATCGCCGCCCTGGCGATGCTGGCCACCGTCATCATCACGCAGAACATCATCGTCTCACAGGCGGCACGGCAGCAGAAGAACAACATCGTCATGTGCACCGACAAGGACACCGGCGAACTGATCACGGTGTACTTCGACAAGAACCAGACCAGCTACGACCTCGATCTGGAGGATGCGCCGGACGCCGTCGGCAGCTCCGCCACCGCCGTCTGCTCCCCGATGCTCTCGGTACAGGAGGATACCGTCGAGACCTCCGACCCGGAGTCCACCGTCACCAAGATCGAGGTGACGCATATCGGCAAGACGGCGAGCGCCATGACCGACTCCTTCATCACGATGATGCAGTTCATCTCCATCGGCACGTTCATCATTTTCGCCGTGCTCTCGCTCATCGTGTCCTGGCTCGTCGGCTCTCGCCTGTCCAAACGCGTGGCCAAGATCAGCAAGCAGGTGGAGGCGTTGAAGCCCGGCGATCTCGACGCTCGCATCGCCCCCGACGGCAGCGATGACGAGATCGTCAAGCTCATCGAATCCATCAACGGCATGCTCGGCCGACTGCAGAACGCCACGGAAGCGGAGCGTCGGTTCGTGTCGAACGCCTCCCACGAGCTGCGAACACCCATCGCCGCCGTCGCGACCAATCTGGACGCCCCACTGTCCCAAGGCCGTTTCCCGGCCGACGTGGAGCCTGCCATCAGGCGGGCGCTCGCCGCGAACCGTCGCGGCAGCGACCTCGTGCAGGCACTGCTCACGCTCTCGCGCATCCAGAGCGGCGTCATCGATGCCGAGGACGTCACCGCCCTGCAGCTCGCCGATTTCATCGACGACGAGCTGGCCGAGGTGGAGGAGCAGGCCGATAAGCGCAACATCCTCGTCACCACGCGCGATGTCGCAGGCGACGTGCAGGTCCAGGCCAGCAAATCGCTGATGGACTTGGCCATCGGCAACCTGCTGCGTAACGCCATCATGCACAACATCAGCTCGGGCACACTCGACATCGCCGCGAGGCAGGAGCACTGCGCCATCATCGTGACCATCACCAACAGCACCGACGAAACGCTGCCGGACGATCTGATGAATCTGAAGCAGCCGTTCCACCGCGGCGAACACTCACGCATCAGCGCCGAGCCCGGCGTCGGCCTAGGCCTGTCGATCGCCGACGCCGCATGCGAGGCCATGGGCGCGACGCTGGAATTGGACAGGCCGGACGAGCAATCGTTCCGCGCCACCATCACCATCGCGTCGGCATAGATTGATACTGCGGCAACGGCCCGTCCAGCTACTTCGCGTACTCCTCAAGCGTCTGGCCGGACTCATGCATCGCCTTCGCCGCCTCGGCTCCCACATACCGGTAATGCCATGATTCATACGCGTTGCCGGTCACGTCGGTCTTCCCTCGCGGATAGCGCAGGATGAATCCGTACCGCCACGCGTTGTCTGCAAGCCACTGGTGCTCGTTGACGCTGTCCTTGGTGCCGGTGGCCCCGCTCGCATTGATGTCCACCGCCAGGCCCAGCTCGTGCTCGCTGGTCCCCGGCTCGGCCACCCATTGCGACGCCTGTCTTCTCGCCTCCTCCTTCGACGCGCCCTCGTTCTGATACAGGAATATCTTCTCGTCCAGCAGCTGCCGCTGCACGGCCTCCGTACGGTACGCCGACGTGACCTCCGGGTGAAGCCCCGCGGCACGCATGTCATCGAACATGCGCTGCAGATCGGGATAGATGCGCGAATCCACGCTCTCGCCGTTGCTGAGCCTGGTCAGTTTCGGTGCCGGATAGTCGTCGGGAATCCTGTTCCACCGGTTGACGACAATCAGACTCCAGCTCGACGGAGAGTATTTCGCCTGTGCGGCGCCGGGCGCAAACGGTCCCCGGCCCGCGAAACGCCCCAGGCAGAACAGCAGCGCCAGTATGGCGGCGAGCAGGACGCCCAGCACGACCGACACGCGCAGCAGCGTCCTGCGGTTCCTTCTGTTCCGGCACTCGGCGAACGTCCGAACGCGCCCGTCTCCCGTCATCATCCGTTCCATGCCTGTCGCTCCTTCACTGGTCTGCCGTCATCGCAACATCACCATAAACATTAGGATTCGTAAGGTTTCCCGGCCATCGACCACGGGGACGAAACGGCTTATGATCCGCGGGGATGACAACCCCGAGACACCCCTGAGCCAGTACCCTGACCGCCAGTCGGCACGTGTTCGCTATGATGGACGGTTGGACTTCAACGAATACGGACAACAACAGAAAGACGAGCGGGACACATGGCTATTGAGGCGCAGGGACTTGAGATTCAGATCGGCGCGCGCACCTTGCTCCATCCCACCGATTTCCACGTCGCCAAAGGCGACAAGATCGGTCTGGTCGGTCGCAACGGTGCCGGCAAAACCACACTCACCCGCGTCATCACCGGCGACATGCTCCCCACCAGCGGCAAGGTGCGCGTATCCGGCAAGCTCGGCTACCTCCCCCAGGACACGCATGCCGCCGACCAGGAGCAGACCGCGCTCGACCGCATGATGAGCGCCCGCGACATCGCCTCCATCATCAGCCGCATCCGCAAAGCCGAAAAAGACATGACCAACCCGGACCCGGACATCATGACCAAAGCCATGAACCGGTACGACAAAGCCATGCAGGACTTCGACAAGGCCGGCGGCTATGCCGCACAATCCGAGGCCATCGCCATGGCCGACAGCCTCGGCCTCCCCCAGGACGTCATGCAGCGTCCCCTCGGCACCCTCTCCGGTGGCCAACGCCGCCGCATCGAACTCGCCCGCATCCTTTTCTCCGATGCCGACACCCTCATTCTCGACGAGCCCACCAACCACTTGGACGCCGACTCCATCGAATGGCTGCGCGGATTCCTCAAGAAATACGAAGGCGGATTCCTCGTCATCTCCCACTCCACCGAGCTGCTCGACGAAGTCGTCAACAAGGTCTGGCATCTCGACGCGCAGACCGGCCAGATCGACATGTACTCCCTCGGCTGGAAAGCCTACCTCCACCAGCGCGTCGTCGATGAGGAGCGTCGTCGCCGCGAACGCGAGGTCGCCGAGAAAAAAGCCGACCGGCTCATGAAGCAGGGCATCCGCCTGCACGCCAAAGCCACCAAGGCCGTCGCCGCCCAGAACATGATGCGCCGCGCCGAACGGCTCCTGTCCGAGACCTCCGATGCCCAGAAGCAGGACAAGGTCGCCGACATCCGCTTCCCTGAACCGGCACCCTGCGGCCGCACCCCCATCATGGCCAAGGACATCTCCAAGGCATACGGCTCCAACATCGTCTTCGCCGGCGTCAACCTCGCCGTCGACAAAGGCTCCCGCGTCGTCATCCTCGGCTACAACGGCGCCGGAAAAACCACCACCCTGCGCCTGCTCGCCCACATCGAAGACCCCGACACCGGCGTCGTCGAATACGGCCACGGCTGCAAGATCGGCTACTTCGCCCAAGAGCACGACACCCTCGATCTCAACGCCACCGTGCTTGAGAACCTCACCCACGTCGCCCCTGAGCTCAACGACACTCAGGCTCGTTCCATCCTCGGCTCCTTCCTCTTCTCCGGCGACGACGCCTTCAAACCCGCCCGGGTCCTCTCCGGCGGCGAAAAAACCCGTCTCGCCCTCGCCACGCTCGTCACCTCCCGCGCCAACGTCCTCCTCCTCGACGAGCCCACCAACAACCTCGACCCCGCCTCCCGCGACGAAATCCTCAAGGCCATCGCCAAATACGAAGGCGCCATCGTCCTCGTCACCCACGATGAGGGCGCAGTCCAGGCCCTGAACCCCGAACGCGTCCTGCTGATGCCCGACGGGGACGAGGATCTGTGGAACGATTCATATCTCGACCTCGTTGCCGAGGAGTGATGGAGTGTCGGCTGCGTTGTTCCTCAGTCGCGGTACCCTCGTACCGCTTTCTTCGGTACGCCTTGCCGACACACGCATCACTTCACGGCAATCCACTGAACGAACACCACACATATCGGGCCTGTCCGTACCCTTTTGCGT
>UMEV01010195.1_pt1 | contig 16423 bp, 9 predicted proteins | sample 1964861 | NCBI WGS metagenome assembly UMEV01 (sample SAMEA4836031, study PRJEB28245) | human gut metagenome | biome: gut microbiome; material: fecal sample | place: Denmark | collected 2008 | reverse complement strand
GCGTGAACCAGCCGTAGCCGTCGATAGACGGGATTGTTGAATAATCGTGCGAATCGAGGCAGTAGAGCAATGCCGCAGGTTGCGTCGTCCCGGCGATCTCCAGCACCACGTCGGCCAGTTCGCCCCCGGCGCCGAGCGTATTGAGCGTGCCGGCATACGAGGTGACGATGCGGCCGATTTCCGCGCGTGTGAGATCCTGCTCGGCGTCGTGGTTCCCCAGCACCACGCAAAACGGCAGGTTGCGTTCCGCGACGGGCTCCAACACGCGGTGCCACGCTTCGGCGGCGGGCTTGCCCGTCACCACGTCGCCCGTGAAGACCACCAGGTCGGGATGCTCCGCATCGAGGATGTAGCGCATCTGGGCGATGGTTTTTTCCGCCTGCGCCCGGCGGTAAGGCGTACCGAGGTCGAGGTGCACGTCGGTGAACTGTGCGATCCGGAATTTGCCGTCCCGGCCGAAATGCAGGGCGGGCGCCTGTGCCTGTGCCGAACACCACAAGGCGACGGCACACATAAGAGTCGTTATCTTTTTCATAAGTAGGTTAGGTTCCTTAATTCAGTTTCACACTGCCGCTCTTCTCCACGCGGACGGTGCGGCTCTGCCCGTCGCCCCACGTCACCGTCAGGTCGAACGGCACGTTGGTCGTAACGCTCACCGCAGGCACGTCCCCGGCTGAATTGCGGCCCTTGACCTTCAGCCCTACGACGCCCTCGGGGCCATAGGGATAGCGGTCGATGCCGTGGGCCTCGGTATGGTTGATGTCCCACACGATACGCCCCTCGGAATAGTCGGATTTGATGCCGAGGATATACTCGATGAACACCGCGATCGGCGGCAGCCCCGCCCAGCCCACGAAGTCCTTGCGGGCCATGAACCCGGGTTCGATCTTCTCGGGGGCATAGTACTCCCAGAAAGTCCCGGTATTCTTCCACACTTCGAATACGGCGTTGAAATGGTTTTCGGCCACCTCCAGCGCAAGGTCATGGTAGCCCTTGCGGTAGAGGCCGTCGATGACCATGTAATTGGCACCCGGCCATACGCCGCCCTGCCAGTAACGGCCCGTCGGGTTGTATTTCGGGTGGTCGGCCGAGAGCGACGGCACGCGGTGCGGACGGTCGAATTCGGCCGTGTCCGCCAGGTGCGCCACCATGCGATCCATCCGCCCCTTGTCCAGCGCGTCGGCCTGCAGGGCCCAGAAGGCGCCGATCCCCTTGGTCGTGCAGAGCGACCCGTCGCCGTAGCGGTCGTAGAGGAAACCCGTCGCATCGTCCCACAGGTGTTCGTTGACATAGGCGCGCAGCCGTTTCATCTCGTCCTCCATGTCCTCGATCTCCTGCCAGCGTTCGATGTGGAAACCGATGTTGAGCAGCGACTCGTCGACCAGCATCTGCTGCAGGTTGGTGTCAAGCCATACCATGTGGCCGTGCGAGAAGATCGGGTTGTATTCGGGCTTCACGCGGGGCATGTTGTCCATGCCCGTCCCCCACCCGCTCGACCAGTAGGTGCCGTCGGGCCACGTGCGGTTGAGCCGCCACCACTTGGCATAGGCGCACAGGGCGGGGAAAACCTTGTGCAGGCGGTCGATGTCGCCGAACTGGCGGTAATACATCAGTTCGACCCACGGCAGCAGGTTGGGCCCCGTCGAGGTGGGATCGTAGCGCTCGAAGCAGTCGGAGCCGTCGGCACGGATCTCGCGGCAGATAAACCCGTCGGGATGCTGCTTGGCGTAGAAGTTGTCCAGCGTGCGCTGGAACGGGAAAAAGCGGTAACCGTAGCGGGCGAACATCATCATGAACGAAGCGTCCCACATGAAGATATTGCCGTTGTAGGCAATATCAAGGTAAGGCGACACGAACCCCGAGTCCTCCTGCGGCTGGCGGATGTTGCCCACGGCGATCTGCCAGGCGTGCCAGTACATCTCGACCTCCTTTTCATGCCCTTCCCACACGGGCGAGGGCAGGATCTTGCGCGCCTCGGCGAACGTCCGGGGTTTGATGTGTTCGGGTTTGGCCGTGCGGAACTCGTTCTCGGCCACGAATACCTCCTTTACATAGGTGTTTTTGTAGGGCAGCTTGTAGGGCCCCGATTTGAGGTCTTGCGCCCCTGCCGTGCCCGCTGCGAAGACCAGCGACATGAATGCCGCGATTTGTTTGCGTAGCGTCATAGTATGCGGTTATTTTATCAGTGATTTTATCCTGCGTGCAATCTCGGTATTCATGTAGGTGCCGCAGAACTTGTCGGCGCCCGGGCCGTAGGCGAATACCGGAAGCATAGCGGGCGTATGGTCGTCGGAGACATAGACGCCCGTCACGCGCCCCGTATGCTCGTCGCCGTCGACTACCACCAGGCCGCCGGTTTCATGGTCAGCCGTGACGATGACGAGCGTCTCGCCGTTCGTGTCGGCGAATTTCAGCGCCTCGGCAACGGCCAGGTCGAAGCTCAACATTTCGATAATAGAACCGGGCAGGCAGCGCGAGTGCCCCGCATAGTCGATCTTGGCACCCTCGACCATCAGGAAAAACCCTTCGCCGCCGCGTTCCCGCAATTTGGCGATCGAAGCACGCGTGGCATCGGCCAGCAGTGTCAGGTTGGTCTCCTCGGCCGCGTCGTCCATCGCCTCGTCGATGCAGATGACCTTGCCCTTCGCGGCATCGATCCCATCGACCGAACGCACGAAATCGTATTGTTTCTCCAGCTCCCCGACCAGGTCGATCCCGTCCTTGCGGCGTGTAAATTCACGGATGCCGCTGCCGCAAAGCAGGTCGATACGCCCGTCCATGAGGCAGCGGGTCAGCTCGTCGGCATTGTCGCGCTCGACCGAATGCCCGTAGAAGGCCGTCGGCGTGGCATCGGCGATGTTACCCAGCGTCACGACGCCCACGGGCAGCCCCCTGTCGTGGAAGAAATCGCTCAGCGAGGGATAGGGCACGCCCTCCGGGCTCATCGAGATATGGCGGTTATCGTGACGTTCGCCCGTGGCCAGGGCGCTGCCGCCGGCAGCCGAGTCAGTCGTGAAGGCATCCAGCGCATTGTTCTGTTGCAGGCCGATATATTTCATCTGCAGGGTCGACAGCCCCTTGTTGGCATAGAAAGCCGCCACGATCTGCGACAGCCCCATGCCGTCGCCGATCAGGTAGATCACGTTGCGAACCCGTCCCCGGCCCCCGTCGTTGCGGTAAGTCGGGGTGTAGACGTCGATGCCCTTGGAGAGTTGCAGCTTATCGTTCTGGAAGCCCCGGAAATCGCGCGTGGTCTTGTCCAGGCGCTTGGTGCCCGTCACGCCTTCGGCGGCCGTGCGGCGTTCGCCGATCTGGAAATTCTTGTTGCCGAAATCATCGAAGAACGCGGCGCACGCCTCGGGATGGTCGGTATTGAGGTAGTCGATACCCATATCATAAAAGGTATAGTAAACCGTCGTCCCTTCGGGGGCGCCCCAGAAACGCACGGGTTTTCCCCAGGCATGCGCGCGGTCGATGACTTTCTCCAGTTCCGCACGCTCGGCCGGGATGATCGAGCCCTTGCCGTTCCACTGCGAATAGTCGCTGAAATCGGCGCTTACGAGGGCGATGCGCTCCAGTTGCGCGGGCGTATAGTCGGCATCCCACACCCCGTCGAAACGGATATAGGAGGGATATTTACCGAAATCGGCCGGTGCCGGGACACGCCCCGTGACGGCGACGCACACGGCCTCGGGGTTCACCGCCGGGTCGAACACCTCGGGATAGCGGCCCAGCAATGCCGCAACGGCCTGTAAAGTCGGTTCGGTAGCAGACTTGAGCTCGACCATCAGTTGAAGGTGTTCGCCGGAATCCTTCCACGCCCGCCCGCCGTTACGCCCGAAGAGCGTCACCAGCGGTTCGACGTAGAGCGCCTCGAAGGTCATGCCGGGCGAAAGGTCTTCGACCTCGTGCCCCACGAGCAGCTTGCCGTCGTGCAGGAACACGTCGGCCTCGATGGAATAGACCTGCTGGGCGTACGCCTGCCAGAAGGGGGCACGGCGGCAATAATCGTTGTGCGAATGGATCAGGATGGGGCGCTCGGCCACAGCCGTGGCGCAGGTGCACAGTGCTGCGAACAGCAGCCAGATTTTGAGTATCTTTTTCATTGCGGGATGTTATTTTTCGAATTTGACGATGGCCATCACGGGGGCATGGTCGGAGACATAACCGCCACCGAGCGTATCGGGCAGCACCTCGTAAAGGTCGGCGGCGATGCCGTCGCTCACGAAGATGTAGTCGAGCAACGGGCGTTCGGACTCGGGTATCTGCCCGAAGTCGGAAAAGCTCCACTCCGTGCCGGATTTACGGGCGGCGACCTGCTTCACGTCATGCAGTACGCCGTCTTTCTGCACGTGCGCCACGACCGACGAGCCGGGCTCGGAATTGAAATCGCCCGTCAGGATCACAGGCCGATCCCCGCGCAGCGCTTCGATGCGCTCCCTGAGCAGGTTCACGCCTTCGTCGCGGGCGACCTGCCCTACATGGTCGAGGTGGGTGTTGACGAAGAGGAACTCCCGGCCCCCTTCCCTGTCATGCAGTACGACCCAGGTTGCCACGCGCTCGCAGGCGCCGTCCCACCCTTTCGAGCCTGCGACGTCGGGGGTTTCGCTCAGCCAGAAAGTCCCGGATTCGAGGGGCGTAAAACGATCCCGCCGGTAAAATACGGCACTGAACTCGCCCGCCTCGGCACCGTCCTCACGGCCGACGCCCACCGCAGCATAGCCGGGCAGCAAACGCTTCAGGTCGCCGAGCTGGTTGGCAAGCAGCTCCTGCGTGCCGAAAACGTCGACGCCGTGCGAAGCGATCACCTCGGCGACCCGCCCGCGGCGGAAACGCCAGTTGTTCGCCCCGTCTTCGGGGTTGTCGTAACGCATGTTGAAGGTCATGACGCCGAGCGTCGTGGCCGAACCGCAGGCAGTGAACGCCGCTGCCGCAAGAAGATAGAACAATCGTTTCATAACTTTATAGTTTAATCAGCGGGACAATCGGGAAATTCAACGTACAAACGCTCCGCGGGGATCTGCTCGAAGCCAGCCGCCCCGGGTGCCCTCCAGCCCCAGGAGAGATCCTGCCCCTCGTAATCCTCGAAATACATGAGCATATAGGGATGCAGACCCGCTTCGAGCGCCACGCGCCCGGTCGCCATGACCGAAGCGTGCGACCCGTCGTTGTCGACCACCTTCCGGTCTCCGATCACGAGCACGCTACCGTCGTCGCTCTTGGTCATGAACTCCCACACGCCCCGTTCGGGAATACGGATCCAGCCGCTGAAAATATATCCGAAATGGTCTTCCTGCGGGGCATCGGCAATCGACGGCTCGGGCATTGTCCCGGACGCCACGAGCTTCCCCCGGCGAATCTCGTCCACATGCGAGAACACGCCTTCGTAACAGGCATAGGCGACGCCCGGACGCATGGCCGCGCCCGCTTCGGGCAGCCCTTTGCGGAATACGGCCTTCTCGGCTTGGAGCGTCAGCGTACGGCTCGGTGCGGCCCCGGGTTTGAATCCCCGCGCTTTGAGCGTCAGCGAGCGGTCGACGACGACGGGCCCGGCATAGAGCGCCGAGGTTTCGTCCGGCTCCGAGCCGTCGAGCGTATAACGGATTTCGGCTCCGGCCGTCGTCGTGGCCAGGGCGACGGCCACAGGCTCGGTGAAGAGGCTCACGTTCTGCGTGGTATAGGGAATCGAAACGACCTGGCCGCGCGTAAGCGAATAGGGCTCTGCTGCGGCATCCGTTCCACGGGCGTAATCGGGTTCCGCACGGAGTTCGAAATGCAGTTCCCCACCCTGCATCAGTTGTTCGTAGGTGATGAAATTTTCGGTCACGGGCACTCCGTCGAGCGTCACCGAAGTGATATAGGTATTGCGGCGGGGGTTGTTTGCCGTAACGGTCAGCGTGCGGCCATTGGCCAGGCGCACGACGGCCTTCGGGAATTGGGGTGCGGTCAGCGCAAACTGGTTCGAGCCGGGGCAGACGGGATAGAAGCCCAGGCTGGAGAAGATGTACCACGCCGACATCTGGCCGCAGTCCTCGTTGCCGATGATCCCCGCGGGCGTCGGGGCGTACATCCCGTGCAGCAGGCTGCGCGTGAGCTCCTGTGTCCGCCACGGCTGCCCGACATAATTGTAGAGGTAGGCCATGTGATGGCTGGGTTCGTTGCCGTGGGCATACTGCCCCATGAGCCCCGTCACGTCGCTTACGTCGAGCTGCATCTCGTCCGATTCGAGCGTAAAGAGCCGATCCAGTTCACGGACGAACGCCTCGCGGCTGCCGAAAAGCCCGGCGAGCCCGTTCACGTCGTGCGGCACGAAGAAACGGTAGTGCCACGGCGTGGCCTCGGTATAGTCGCGCCCCGTGGCGAACTCCTCGAACGGCTCAGACCAGTTGCCGTCCGTCCCGCGGCCGCGGAAGAAACAGGTCGATCCGTCGAAGACATTGGCGTAGTTGAGCGCCCGCTGGGCATACTCCCGGGCGACGTCGTCCCGACCCATGGCCCCGGCCATGCGGGCGATCGCCCAGTCGTCGTAAGCATATTCCAGCGTGCAGGAGACCGACTCGCGCTTGATATTGGAAGGTATAAACCCCTGTGCCACATAGTAATCGGAACCTTTCTTATTGATGTTCGACGAGCGGATCATCGCATCGAGCGCCTTTTCGGCATCGTATCCGCGGATACCTTTCAGGTAGGCGTCGGCAATGACCGACGCGGCATGGTAGCCGATCATCGTCCCCGTCTCGCCCGACGCGAGCGGCCAGATCGGAAGCTCGCCCGTTATGTCGTACATGTCGAGCATACTGCGGATCATGTCGTTGACTAACGTCGTATCCACCAGCGTCTGCAACGGGTTCCACGCGCGGAAAGTGTCCCACAGCGAGAATGTCGAATAGTAGGCCCCGCCCTGCGGCATACGCGCGATGCGCTGGTCGTGACGGCGGTACTCGCCGTTGACATCGCTCATCAGATTGGGCGTTAGCTTGGTATGGTACTGCGCCGTATAGAAATTGACCATTTCGTCGCGCGAACCGCCCTCGACGACGATGTCGTCCAGCGCTTCGCGCCACAGCGCGGCGGCACGCGCATGCACGGCATCGAAATCCAGCTCCGGCACCTCAGCGACGCTGTTGAGACGGGCATTCGCTGCGCTGACCGACGACAACCCGACGGCTATCGTAAGCATTTCGGTGTCCGGCGCAAAGGTCAGCACGGCCTGTTTGTCGCCCAGCAGCCGCACGTCGGCGAAAGGCTCCGAAAAACGGGCGGAGAAAAAGACATACTGGTCGGGCACCCACCCCTGCGTGCGGCGCATCCCGGCGATCTCATCGGGCGCCGTCGTCCGCAATTCACGCATGTCGACCTGCTCCTCGGCGATCGTGTGCATCAGGTCGACGACCACCTGCCGCGGCCCCTTGCCCGTAAAGGTATAGCGGTGCACGCCCGTACGGGGCGCCGCCGTAAGCTCCACCCGGATATTTTCGCCCGGCAGCTCCACGGCATAATAGCCGCAGGAGGCCTTCTCGTCCCCGTGCGAAAAGAAATAGGGCTGCAGGATGCAGGCACCGTCGTGCAGCACGATTTCGCGCGTGGTGGGATGGAACAGGACATCGGCCAGGTCGGCACACCCCGTACCGCTGAGGTGCGTATGCGAAAAACCGTCGATGGTCGTATCGTCGTAATGGTATCCGGCGCAGGCATCCCAGTCCCCGGCACGCGTGTCGGGGCTGAGCTGCACCATGCCGAACGGCGTCGTTGCGCCCGGGTAGGTATGCCCGTGAAACCCCGTGCCGATGAACGGGTCTACATAATCGACCGGGCCGGCCGGCCGCGGCGCGCACGCAAGGAGCCCGAGGGCCAGCAAGGCGATGATAAGGTTTTTGGTCATGGCAGTTTCGGTGTATGCATCCCGTCCGTAAAGCGTTCCATCAAAGATAAGGATTCCGGGGCGGTATTGCAACCCCCGGCAGCCGTATCTGCGCAACATCGGAACCGGTCGCAGTTTAGGTTACACAAATATAAGAGAAGAGAAGCGTCCCGTCCGTGGCTATTTGCGCTTTTACATCCTCACATCGCGCAGAACCTTCCTATCCGGCGCCGAAACCCCGGCAGGAGTGCCTTTTCGCCCGAAATTCCGTCCTGGGGCAGAAAATTCCCGAAAAAAAGCTATCTTTACCCTCGAAGAGACCCAACCAGACCATGGCACGCGTAATTTTCCTGACCGATTTTTCCGAAGCCTATGCCCGCGAACTGCTGCTCGGCATGGCCCGCTATGCGCACGACACGGCGCAGGCGTGGAGCCTTTGCCGGCTGCCGTTGTCGATACGCGACAAGTTCGGCATAGAGGCGGTGGTCGAATGGGCCGTGCGGATGAAGGCCGACGCCGTGATCGGGCAGTTCTACAACACGGACAACGTCGGTCTGTTCCGCGAAAACGGCATCATCGCCATCGCGCAGGATTTCAAGAAGCGTTTCACGACGATCCCCAACATCACCGGGCCGCACCACCTTGCCGGCCGCATGGCCGCGGAGTATTTCCTGAAAAAGGGGTTCCGCAACTTCGCCTTCTACGGGACGCGGGGCATCGACTTCTCGGACGAACGCTGCCAGGGTTTCCGCGAGACCGTCGAACAGGCAAACCCCGATTTCACCTTCTCGTCACTGCGCAGCGGCGCCCAGAACGACCTGTGGTACTACGACACGGCGCAGCTCATCACATGGCTGCAATCGCTGCCCAAACCGGTGGCCATCATGGCCTGCGACGACAACCAGGCGTACCATATCACCGAGGCGTGCCTCCAGATCGAGGGGGGGGGGAAATTCGCGTATTCCGAACGACATAGCCATCCTGGGGGTAGACAACGACGAGACGATCTGCAAGCTCTCCGCCCCGAACCTTTCGTCGCTCAGCCAGGGCGTCGAGCAGGGCGGCTACGACGTGGCACGGCTGATCGACCGGCTGATCCGCAACCCCAAAGCGGAATGGGAAGACGTCATGGTGATGCCGCTCAATATCATCACCCGACAGTCGACGGACATCTATGCCAACAACGACCCGCACATCGCCGAGGTATTGCGCTACATCCATGAGAACATCAGTCAGAAGATCACGGTGGACGATCTGGTGAAGCTGGTACCCCTGTCGCGCCGCCTGCTCGAAACCCGTTTCAAAAAGAGCATGGGCACCTCGATCTACGATTACATCATCCAGACTCGCATCGAAAAGATGATGCAGTTGCTGTGCGAAGGGCTGAGCGTATCCGAGGCGGCCGCCGAGCTGGGCTTCTCCGACATCAAGAACGTCTCGCGCACCTTCAGGCAGCTGAAGGGCATCACCCCGTCGGAATACCGCGAACAGGTCGCCCCGAAAAGGCGTTAGCACCGTCCCGCAAACAGGTGTCCCGCCCCCGGGCATTGCGCACGGAGATCAAAATTCAGGCATATCGGCCGTTTTTTGCGGAGGATTTACTATCTTCGGGGCAAATTAACCTTCAAACCGAATCTATGTCCTTAAAACCGTTATTCCTATTCGCATGCACCCTATGCGCGCTGCCGCTCATGGCACAGAAAAACTACACGCTCACCTCGCCCGACGGCACGCTGCAGGCCACCGTCGCCACCGGCTCCGACCTGAGAATCTCGCTCTCGGCCGACGGCGAAACGCTGCTCGCCCCGTCGCCCGTCTCGATGACGCTCGGCGGCGGCGAAGTGCTGGGCAGCAACCCCAAAGTCACCAGGGCCAGGAAAAATACGGCCGACGCACGGATCGCCTCGCCGTTCTACAAGAAGAGCAGCGTCCGCGACCACTACAACGAACTCGAGCTTACGATGCGCGGCGATTACGGGCTGGTAGTCCGCCTTTACGACGACGGGCTGGCCTACCGTTTCACGACCCGGAAAAAGGACGGCATCCTGGTCGAGAACGAGCAGGTCGCCTATACCTTCCCGGGCGATTATACGGCGTACGCCCCCTATGTCGGACACAAGCGGCTGCTCGACTTCGAAGGGCAGTTCCGCAATTCGTTCGAGAACACCTACACCCGTCTCCCGCTGACGCAGCTCGACCCCCGCAAACTGATCTTCCTGCCCGTGCTGGTGGAACTTCCCGGCGGCCGCAAGATGGTCATCACCGAGGCCGACCTGCAGGGTTATCCGGGCCTCTTCCTCAACAACTCGACGGAGGCCCCCGTGCTGAAGGGCGTGTTCGCCCCCTATCCTAAAAAGGAGGAACAGGGCGGCCACAACCAGTTGCAGATGCTGGTCACGGAGCGCGAACCCTACATCGCCGCGACCGAAGGCACCCGGTCGTTCCCGTGGCGCGTAATGGCCGTATCGAAGGACGACAGCCAGTTGCTCGACAACGATCTGGTCTACCGCCTCGCCCCGGCCTCGAAGATCGCCGACACCTCGTGGATCAAACCCGGCAAAGTGGCCTGGGAGTGGTGGAATGCATGGAACCTCTACGACGTCGATTTCAAGGCGGGCATCAACAACGAAACCTATAAGTATTATATCTGGTTCGCCTCGCAGCACGGGATCGAATACGTGATCCTCGACGAGGGATGGGCCGTGAACAAACAGGCAGACCTGATGCAGGTAGTGCCGGAGATCGACCTGGAAGAACTGGTCGAATACGGCCGCGAGCGCAATGTGGGCATCATCCTCTGGGCGGGCTACTACGCCTTCGAGCGCGACATGGAACGCGTCGTGAAACATTATGCCGACATGGGCGTCAAGGGTTTCAAGGTCGATTTCATGGATCGTGACGACCAACGGATGGTCGATTTCCTGCACCGCGCCGCCGAAGTCTGCGCCGAACATAAGATGCTGCTCGATTTCCACGGCGTATTCAAGCCCACGGGGCTCAACCGCACATGGCCCAACGTACTCAATTACGAGGGCGTGTTCGGCCTCGAACAGCTGAAATGGTCGGCCGAATCGACCGACATGGTGAAATACGACGTCACGATGCCGTTCATCCGCATGGTCGCCGGGCCGATGGACTATACGCAGGGAGCCATGCGCAATGCCTCGCGCGGCAACTACCGCCCGGTGCACAGCGAACCCATGAGCCAGGGCACCCGCTGCCGCCAGCTGGCCGAGTACGTGGTCTTCGAGTCGCCGATCACGATGCTCTGCGACTCGCCGTCGAACTACATGAAGGAACCCGAGTGCTTCGCTTTCATGGCCTCAGTCCCGACCGTATGGGATGAAACGGTGGCCCTCACGGGTTCGGTGGGCGAATATATCGCCATCGCCCGCCGCTCGGGCGACACGTGGTACATCGGCGCCATGACCGACTGGACACCCCGCGAACTGGAGCTGGATATGTCGTTCATCGGCAACGGCAACTACGACGTCGAGAGTTTCGCCGACGGCATCAACGCCGACCGGGCAGCCCGCGACTTCAGGAAGACCGTATCGGAGCTGCCGCAGGATCGCAGGCTGAAGATCCGGATGGCCCCGGGCGGAGGCTATGCGGCCCGCATCTACGCACGATAAACCAGACTGCCCCCAAAAGGCAGCGGCCTGCACAGGCCGCTGCCTTTTCATTGCGGGCAATCCGTCCGGCGCTGCCCTGCAAAGCGGGAAATCGCAGGCGGAACCGTGCGAAACACCCTGCCTGCGATGACAATATGAAAAGAATTTCGTATCTTTGCGGGGTTATTGAAATCTAACGACAACTAAAATAGAATGGCTTTACAATGCGGCATCGTAGGTTTGCCCAACGTGGGTAAATCGACCCTTTTCAACTGCCTGTCCAATGCGAAGGCGCAGGCGGCTAACTTTCCTTTCTGTACCATCGAGCCCAATGTGGGCGTCATCACGGTTCCCGACCAGCGGCTTGTCAAACTGGCGGAGATCGACAATCCCAAGCGGGTGATTCCGACCACGATCGAGATCGTGGACATCGCCGGGCTGGTGAAAGGGGCGTCGAAAGGCGAAGGGCTCGGCAACAAATTCCTGGCCAACATCCGCAACACGCACGCCATCATCCATGTATTGCGCTGCTTCGACAACGGCAACATCACCCATGTGGACGGGTCGATCGACCCCGTGCGCGACAAGGGCATCATCGACACGGAGTTGCAGCTCAAAGACCTCGAAACCGTCGAAAACCGCCTCGCCAAAACGCAGAAGCAGGCCACCTCGGGCGGCGACAAGAACGCCAGGCGTGCCGTGGAGCTGCTGCTGCAATACAAAGCCGCGCTCGAACAGGGGAACAGCGCCCGCACGGTGGAACTGGAGAAGGAAGACCGCAAGCTGGTCGCCGACCTCAACCTGCTGACCGACAAACCGGTGCTCTACGTCTGCAACGTGGACGAGAAAAGCGCCGTGACGGGCAATGCCTATACCGAAGCGGTGAAGGCGGCCATCGCCGGCGAGAAAGCCGAAATGCTCGTCGTCGCAGCAGCGACGGAGGCCGACATCGCCGAACTGGAAAGCTACGAGGAGCGGCAGATGTTCCTCGAAGACCTCGGCCTTGCGGAGTCGGGCGTGGCACGCCTGATAAAATCGGCCTACAAATTGCTGAACCTCGAAACGTTCTTCACCACGGGCGCCGACGAGTCGCGGGCCTGGACATACGTGCGCGGCATGAAAGCCCCGGAGACGGCAGGTATCATCCACACCGACTTCGAAAAAGGATTCATCCGCGCCGAGGTCATCAAGTACGACGACTATGTGGCGCTGGGTTCGGAGAAGGCGTGCCGCGATGCCGGTAAAATAGGCATCGAGGGCAAGGAATACGTCGTGCAGGACGGCGACATCATGCACTTCCTGTTCAACGTCTGACACATGGCCGTAACCCGGCCGGAATCGGGTGCAGTTAAAATAGACAAACACAAAAACAGCACGTAATAACATGGCAAGACCCGTAAGAGTGCGCTTTGCGCCGAGCCCCACGGGGCCGCTGCATATCGGCGGCGTCCGCACGGCCCTCTACAACTACCTATTCGCCCGCAAGATGGGCGGCACAATGATCCTCCGCATCGAGGACACCGACTCGCAGCGTTTCGTACCGGGCGCCGAAGAGTATATCCTTGAATCGCTCGAGTGGTGCGGCATCCGGATCGACGAAGGCGTAGGCGCGGGCGGCCCCCACGCCCCCTACCGCCAGAGCGAACGGCGTGAAATCTACCTCAAATACGCCCTGCAGCTGGTCGAAGCCGGATGGGCGTACTATGCGTTCGACACGGCCGAAGAGCTGGACGCCCTGCGCAGGGAAGCCGAAGGACGCGGCGAGGCTTTCGCCTACAATTACACCGTGCGCGAAAAGCTGGCCACCTCGCTGGCGCTGCCCGCCGAAGAGGTCAGGGCGCGTATCGACCGCGGCGACCAGTGGGTGATCCGTTTCAGGATGCCTGAAAACGAAGTCGTCGAAATGGACGACCTGATCCGCGGCCACGTGGAGGTCAACACCTCGACGCTCGACGACAAAGTGCTCTACAAATCGGCCGACGCACTGCCCACCTACCACCTCGCCAACATCGTCGACGACCACCTGATGGAGGTCTCGCACGTCATCCGCGGCGAGGAGTGGCTTCCTTCGCTGCCGCTGCACTACCTGCTATACAAGGCATTCGGATGGACGGCGACGCAGCCCGCGTTCGCCCACCTGCCCCTGCTGCTCAAACCCACGGGCGGCGGCAAGCTCTCGAAGCGCGACGGCGACAAGATGGGATTCCCCGTATTCCCGCTCTTTTGGAAATCCCCCACGACGGGCGAGACCGCGCACGGATACCGCGAGGACGGCTATTTCCCCGAGGCATTCATCAACATGCTGGCGCTGCTGGGGTGGAACCCCGGCACCGAGCAGGAGATCTTCTCGATGCAGGAGCTGATCGACAATTTCTCGCTGGAACGCGTTTCCAAGTCGGGCGCACGCTTCCAGCCCGACAAGGCAAAATGGTTCAACGCACAGTACATGCACCATAAGAGCGACGCCGAACTGGCCGCGCTCTACCAGCCGATCCTGCGCGGGCACGGCATCGAGGTCGCGGACGAGGTCGCAGGCCGCGCCGCCGGCATCATGAAGGAGCGCGCCACGTTCATCACCGACCTGTGGGATCTGACGTCGTTCTTTTTCGTGGCCCCGGCCGAATACGAGGAGAAGCAGACCAGGAAATACTGGAAGGGGCAGAACCCCGAAATCCTGCGCGAACTGCGCAGCGTACTGGCCGCGATCGACGATTTCTCGCTGGAAAATACCGAGCGGATCGTACACGGCTGGATCGAGCAGAAAGGCTACGGCATGGGGCAGGTGATGAACACGCTGCGCCTGGCCCTGGTCGGCGCCGGCAAGGGCCCCGGCATGTACGACGTGACGTCGTTCATCGGCAAGGAGGAGACCCTGCGCCGCATCGACCATATCCTGGCAACCTTAAAACCCGCAGAATAATATGGTAACTATCGAACAACACGTATGGGGCATGACGCCCGAAGGAGAGGCGATCATCCTCTACACGATGCGCAACGACAAGGGCGCCGAAGTGAAGCTCTCGAATTTCGGGGCCGCGATCGTCTCCGTGACGATGCCCGACCGCGAAGGCCGCATGGACGACGTGGTGCTCGGTTACAAACATCCCGAAGGCTACTTCTTCGACGGCGCCGCCTCGGGCAAGAGCGTCGGCCGCTGCGCCAACCGTATCGCATCGGGACGCATGACCATCGAAGGCAAAGAATACTCGCTGGAGGTCAACAACGGCCCCAACCACCTGCACGGCGGCACGAAAAATTTCGCCAACCGTCTTTGGGAAAGCCGTGTCGAGACCAACCGCGTCGTCATGTCGCTCCTGTCGGAGGACGGCGACCAGAATTACCCCGGCGAGCTGAACGTCGAAGCCGTATTCGATTTCGACGACGACAATGCCCTGGAGATCACCTACCTCGCCAAGACGGACAAGACGACGGTCGTGAACCTCACGAACCACGTCTATTTCAATCTCGCGGGCGACGGAAGCGGTTCGATCCTCGACCACGAACTGCGCCTGAACAGCTCGAAGGTGCTCGAAATGAACGACAAGCAAATTCCGACCGGGAAATTGCTCGACGCAGCGGGCACTCCGCAGGACTTCCGCCAATTCAGGCCCTTCCGCCCCGGCATCGGCTCGGAGTTCAACCATATCCGCGATTTCAAGGGGTACGACCATCCTTTTGTCATCGACGGGTGGCAGCCCAACATCCTGGGCGAGGTCGGCGAACTGCGCGAAAAAGGCTCGGGGCGCTGCGTAAAGATACTTTCGTCGCAGCCCAGCGTAATGGTCTACACCGGCAACTGGCTCGCAGGCGGATGCCCCGAAACCAAGACCGGCGGACGTTACAACGACTACGACGGCGTGGCGATCGAATGCCAGAACTACCCCGACGCCGTGAACCATCCCGATTTCCCGTCGCCGCTGCTCAAACCCGGCGAACTCTATTGCCAGAAGATCGTCTTCCGGTTTGGCACCTTTTAGGCTGCCCCGGCAAAACGAAAATCCCTGCTACATGTAGCAGGGATTTTTCGTACAAGAACCCGGCGTGAACGAGCGGACGGACACGGGAGATTCCACACCGTATATGCGGCCTGCAGGGTTTCTTACTCCTTTTCCGTCCTACCTTTTTCCGCCCTACTTTCCCGTCCCGGACTGGGCGGCCAACACCCGGGCGCGCTCGAGCGCCGCATGGATGTCGGGGCAAATGTTCTCCTCGCCGAGCAGGTTGCAGATCCCGGCATTCTCCAGCGTAGCGCGCACGCCCGGGTTCACGCCCGACAGCACGAGGGTACTCCCCGCCCGCTGCGACATCCGGCACAGGGTTTCCAGATTATGGAGCCCCGTGGAGTCGATGAACGGCACGCGGCGCATACGGATGATCCGCACCCGGGGACGGTCGCCCATCTGCATCATCAACTCCTCGAAGCGAGTAGCGATGCCGAAGAAATAGGGGCCGTCGATCTCATACACCTCGATCCCGGAGGGTATGGCCAGCGGCTCTTCGTGCAGCCGGGCATCGGAACCCGCCGAGGGGTCGATTTCATTGCGTATCACCGATATTTCGGTCGTCTCCATCACACGCCGCAGGAACAGCACGCAGGCGATGAGCAGCCCCACCTCGATGGCCACCGTCAGGTCGAAGACCACCGTCAGGAAAAAGGTAACCAGCAGAACGGCCCTGTCAGAAAGGGGCGTGCGCAGCAAAGCCCGGAAAGTCCGCCAGCCGCTCATGTTATAGGAAACGACCACAAGCACGCCCGCAAGACAGGCCATCGGGATATACTGCGCCAGCGGCATCATCAGCAACAGGATCAGCAGCAGCACCCCGGCATGGATAATGCCCGCCACGGGCGTCCGGCCGCCGTTGTTGATATTGGTCATCGTCCGGGCGATGGCACCCGTGGCCGGAATGCCGCCGAACAGCGGAGTGAGCAGGTTGGCGGCACCCTGCG
>UMEV01017775.1_pt1 | contig 16797 bp, 10 predicted proteins | sample 1964861 | NCBI WGS metagenome assembly UMEV01 (sample SAMEA4836031, study PRJEB28245) | human gut metagenome | biome: gut microbiome; material: fecal sample | place: Denmark | collected 2008 | reverse complement strand
ATCTGCTTCCTGTTTGCAGGTATTGGCAGAAACAGCGATCAGGAAGGCAGTGAAAAAGCAGGCAAGAGAACAAAAAAGCCATTTACGGCAGTCAGTTACAGATTTCATGGATAAAACTTCCTTTCAAGATTTTCGTTACAGTTTATCCATGCGCTGGTTTTCATGAATATGGAAACAAGAAGATGTCATGGATGAACTGTAACAGATTTTCTAATTGTATTTATTTCCACATATGCTATACTGTAAACGGTAAAATCTGAGAAAAATGAGATTTTGAAGATTTATTTTAAAGATCTGTTTTAAAGATTTATGGAAAAGAAAAGATGTAAGTGAGGAGATATAGAAATGGAAAGAAAAACAGCAGCAGTCATTTTCGGCGGACAGTCATCAGAGCATGAAGTTTCCTGCATGTCAGCAGCCAATGTGATCGACCGTATCAACAAAGAAAAATATGATCTGCTTCTTATTGGTATTACAATGGACGGACATTGGATCAAGACAGATTCTGTGGATGATATCAGAAGCGGCGAGTGGAGAAATGGAAAGGTATCTGCAGCCATCCTTCCGGATGCCACTAAAAAATGTGCGATCCTTATGGATGGAGACAAAGTAACAGAAGTAAAACTTGATCTGGTATTCCCGGTCCTTCACGGACTTCATGGTGAGGATGGAACCATTCAGGGACTTCTCGAACTGGCAAGGATCCCATATGTAGGCTGCGGCGTACTGGCATCTGCAGTAGGCATGGATAAACTGTATACAAAGATCATTGTAAATAATTTAGGCATCCGTCAGGCAGATTACGAGCCTGTTATGAGTGAGCAGTTAGCTGATATGGATGCAGTAATTGCCCGTGTTGAAAAACATTTTTCATATCCTGTATTCATTAAACCATCTAACGCAGGCTCATCTAAGGGTGTCAGCAAGGCAGAAAACAGAGAAGAACTGGAAAACGGTTTAAAAGAGGCTGCAAACCATGACAGAAAGATCCTGGTAGAAGAAATGATCGTTGGCCGTGAGATCGAATGTGCTGTATTTGGCGGCGGAAAAGAAGAAGTAAAGGCTTCCGGTGTTGGTGAGATCCTGGCAGCAGCAGATTTTTATGATTTTGATGCAAAATACTATAATGCCGAATCTAAGACAGTAACAGATCCTGAACTTCCAGGCAATGCAGCAGAAGAAGTAAGAAAGGCAGCTGCAGCTATTTTTAAAGCAGTAGATGGATATGGACTTTCCCGCGTGGATTTCTTTGTAAAGGAAGATGGAGAGATCGTATTTAACGAGATCAATACAATGCCTGGATTTACCGCGATCAGTATGTATCCGATGCTGTGGGAAGCAAGAGGCATTAACAAAGAGGAATTAGTAGATAAGCTGATGAGCCATGCTTTAGAGCGTTTCTAAGATCAGATCACAGGTGCTTTCAGAAAGAAAAGAGGGTTACATGACAAAGGATGTATTGATCACTATCCGTGGGGTACATACAGTGGATGAAGAGGATAATGATGTGGAGATGATCGTCCGGGGTGATTATTACCAGAAGAACGGGAAACATTATGTTTTGTATGAAGAACTGATAGAAGGCTTTAAAGAACCGGTAAAGAATATCATCAAGATCACGTCAACATCTATGGATATTACAAAAAAAGGAACAGCCATTACCCATATGCTGTTTGAAAAGAACCGGAAAAATGTTTCCTGTTACAGCACACCGTTTGGTGAGATCGTAGTGGGGATACAGGCCAACCACTTTGCAGTGGATGAACAGGCAGACAGCCTGAAGGTAAATGTGGACTATTCCCTGGATATTAATTACGAACATATGTCAGACTGCCGTATCCTGGTAGATGTGCAGTCCTGCCAGTAAACGGATATGTTGCCTGATGGTGAACATTATCATAAAGTGAGTTGTGCATAATAAAAAACAGCCGATCCCATCCGGGAGCCGGCTGTTTTTTTACGCCCCATATTATGCATCTTTACGGAATCTTGCGAAAAATCCCTTTTTCTTTGGCGGAGTTGGAATAGAACCTCCGCGTACACTTTTGATCTGGGTGATGTAGATACCGCTTAAGATTACCTTTGCTTCTGTTTTAACAGGAAGGCACTCAAATACTCTTGCATCAGCGATCAGTGTAACGATCTTTGGTCCGATCTTTGCTTTAACGACCGGAACCTTGGTCCAGCGCATGTACTTTGGAGTCTGGTCAACTACCATTTTTGGAAGACCTGCCTGAGTCAGTTTCAGTTTCTTCTTATCAATAACAAGAAGAGATACGGTCTGTGCAGCTGCATCTAACATCTGCTGCTGTTCTAACTGGCGCTTCTGGAGCTTATTTCCAAGGAAATACAGGATAGCCAGAACGATAGCTGCAATGATGAGAATCACCAGCAGTATGTTTAAAACGGTATTTAACATAATGTATACCTCCGAATTGTAATGATGTACTTTCGAAGTCTTTTCTGCACCTGCTTTTGCGGCCGGTTTTTTGCCGGGTACAGCTGACAAAGAAATCTTCCCGTAAAACCGGTCAAAAAAAGATTCCGTGAGTACATAATGTGGTCTTAGCAGCCTGAACGAACATGCCCCAAGACATTCCAATATAGTATAACATTTATAACGAAAAAAAGCAAGAAAAATTGTTGACACCTTGACAAATGTATGTTATTATGGAGAGTGCATTATTGTGGCGTTCTGGGCTTATTGCGCCCATTTGCTGACGCCCGATTACCGAGAACGACAGCAGTGGAAAAAGGGACAGAAAAAGAAAGAAAAATCCCGGAAAACTACTGCAACCAAATAAGAAAACAGGGGTGAAACGTCAATGGAGAAAAGCAGAATACGTCCGGTACCGGCCGGGAAAAGCGTAAGAATGAGCTATTCAAGGCAGAAGGAAGTCCTTCAGATGCCTAACCTGATCGAGATTCAGAAAGACTCCTACCAGTGGTTCTTAGATGAAGGACTGAAGGAAGCGTTTGCTGATATCTCTCCTATCGCGGATTTTGCAGGACATTTAAGTCTGGAATTCGTTGACTTTACATTATGCAGAGATGATATCAAGTATACCATCGAAGAGTGTAAAGAACGGGATGCTACTTACGCCGCACCGCTTAAGGTAAAGGTCAGACTGTACAATAAAGACAAAGATGAAATGAATGAACATGAGATATTTATGGGTGATCTGCCTCTGATGACAGATACCGGTTCATTTGTGATTAACGGTGCAGAACGTGTTATCGTCAGCCAGCTTGTACGTTCCCCTGGTATTTACTATGGGATCGGACATGATAAGGTAGGTAAGGAACTGTTTACATGTACTGTTATCCCTAACCGTGGTGCATGGCTGGAATACGAAACCGATTCCAACGATGTATTTTATGTTCGTGTAGACAGAACCCGTAAGGTACCGGTCACTGTACTGATCCGTGCTTTAGGCTACGGAACCAATGCGGAGATCTTAGACCTGTTCGGTGAAGAACCAAAGCTGCTTGCAAGCTTCGGAAAGGATACATCTGATAACTATCAGGATGGTCTGTTAGAACTGTACAAGAAGATCCGTCCAGGCGAGCCGCTGTCTGTAGACAGTGCAGAGAGCCTGCTTAACAGCATGTTCTTTGATCCTAGAAGATATGACCTGGCAAAGGTTGGACGTTATAAATTCAATAAGAAACTGTCCTTTAAGTTCCGTCTGAACGGACAGGTGCTGGCAGAAGATGTAGTTGATACCACTACAGGTGAGATCATTGCAGAAGCCGGTACAAAGTTAGATAAAGAATCTGCCATGAAGGTTCAGAACTCTGCTGTTCCTTTTGTATGGGTAGAAGGAATTAACAGAAAGCAGAAAGTCCTTTCCAATATGATGGTTGAACTTGGTGCTTATGTATCCTTTGATCCGGAAGAAGTTGGCGTTTCTGAATTAGTATATTATCCTGCGCTTGCTCCAATCCTGGAAAAAGCAGGTGATGATGAAGAACTGCTTAAGGAAGAGATCAGAAGAAATATCCATGACCTGATCCCGAAGCATATCACAAAGGAAGATATCTTAGCTTCCATCAACTACAACATGCATCTGGAAGAGCAGGTTGGTACATCTGATGATATCGACCACTTAGGAAACCGTCGTATCCGTGCCGTAGGTGAGCTGTTACAGAACCAGTACCGTATCGGCTTATCCCGTATGGAGCGTGTTGTAAGAGAACGTATGACAACTCAGGATGTAGACGGCATTACACCACAGTCCCTGATCAATATCAAGCCTGTTACAGCTGCTGTAAAGGAATTCTTCGGAAGTTCCCAGCTGTCCCAGTTCATGGATCAGAACAACCCGCTGTCCGAGCTTACACATAAGAGACGTTTATCTGCCTTAGGTCCTGGTGGTCTGTCAAGAGACCGTGCCGGATTCGAGGTACGAGATGTACACTATACACATTATGGCCGTATGTGCCCGATCGAGACTCCTGAAGGTCCTAACATCGGTCTGATCAACTCCCTTGCAAGCTATGCAAGAGTAAACCAGTACGGCTTTATTGAAGCACCTTACCGTGTAGTAGATAAGACTGACGCAGCTAATCCAAAGGTTACGGATGAAGTAGTATATTTGACTGCAGACGAAGAGGACAACTTCATCGTAGCCCAGGCGAATGAACCATTAGATGAAGAAGGCCGCTTCATCCATAACAACGTATCCGGACGTTTCCGTACAGAGACTTCCGAATTCAGAAAGAGCACCATCGACTTAATGGACGTTTCTCCTAAGATGGTATTCTCTGTTGCAACTGCTATGATCCCATTCCTTCAGAATGACGATGCGAACCGTGCTCTGATGGGATCCAACATGCAGCGTCAGGCAGTGCCGCTGTTAAGCACAGAGGCTCCTGTAGTAGGTACCGGTATTGAAGGTAAGGCTGCTGTTGACTCCGGCGTTTGTGTTGTTGCAAAGAATGCAGGTGTAGTTGAGCGTTCCGCTTCCAATGAGATCATCATCAAGAGAGATTCCGATGGAAACCGTGATGTATACCATCTGACTAAATTTAAGAGAAGCAACCAGAGCAACTGCTACAACCAGAAGCCGATTGTTTATAAGAATGATCACGTAGAAGCTGGTGAAGTTATTGCAGATGGTCCTTCTACCTGCAATGGTGAGATCGCTCTTGGTAAGAACCCGTTGATCGGATTTATGACCTGGGAAGGCTACAACTACGAGGATGCGGTCCTTCTTTCTGAGCGTCTGGTACGGGATGATGTTTATACATCTGTTCATATTGAAGAGTATGAGGCAGAAGCCCGTGACACCAAGTTAGGACCGGAAGAGATCACCCGGGATGTACCTGGTGTTGGTGAAGATGCATTAAAGGATCTGGACGAACGCGGTATCATCCGTATTGGTGCAGAGGTCCGTGCCGGAGATATTCTGGTAGGTAAGGTTACTCCAAAGGGAGAGACCGAGCTGACTGCTGAAGAGAGACTGTTAAGAGCGATCTTCGGTGAAAAGGCAAGAGAAGTACGTGATACCTCCTTAAAGGTACCTCATGGTGCATACGGTATCATCGTAGACGCAAAGGTATTTACAAGAGAAAATGGTGACGAGCTTGCACCAGGCGTAAACCAGACTGTCCGTATCTATATCGCCCAGAAACGTAAGATCTCTGTTGGTGATAAGATGGCTGGACGTCATGGTAACAAAGGTGTTGTTTCCCGTGTGCTTCCTGTAGAAGATATGCCATTCCTTCCAAACGGCCGTCCTCTGGACATCGTGCTGAACCCATTGGGCGTACCTTCACGTATGAATATCGGACAGGTGCTGGAGATCCACTTAAGTCTTGCTGCAAGAGCGCTTGGCTTTAACGTTTCCACTCCTATTTTCGATGGTGCAAACGAGAATGATATCCAGGATACTCTGGAGCTTGCAAATGACTATGTAAATACTCCATGGGAAGAATTTGAAGCTAAATATAAAGATACCTTAAAACCTGAGGTAATGGATTATCTGGGTACTCACTTAGAGCATAGAAAGCTTTGGGAAGGCGTACCGATCAGCCGTGACGGTAAAGTACGTCTCCGTGATGGACGTACCGGCGAATACTTTGATGGCGCAGTAACTATCGGACACATGCATTACCTGAAACTGCATCATCTGGTAGATGATAAGATCCATGCACGTTCTACCGGTCCTTACTCCCTGGTTACACAGCAGCCTCTGGGTGGTAAAGCCCAGTTCGGCGGACAGCGTTTCGGGGAGATGGAGGTTTGGGCTCTGGAGGCATATGGCGCTTCCTACACCCTGCAGGAGATCATGACTGTTAAGTCTGATGATGTGGTTGGCCGTGTGAAGACATACGAGGCTATCATCAAGGGCGAAAATATCCCTGAGCCAGGTGTTCCGGAATCCTTCAAGGTACTTCTTAAGGAAATGCAGTCCCTGGGTCTGGATGTTCAGGTTCAGAGAGAAGATGGTACCGAGGTAGAGATGACAGAGAGCATTGACTATGGCGATACAGAACTGCGTGCTATGCTGGAAGGCGACCGTCATTACAATGACAGAGAGTCTTACTCCAATTACGGATATCAGGAACAGGAATTCAAGAACAATGAGCTTGTGAATGTAGAATCCGATTCCAAGGAAACTAACGACGATTATACAGATGACCTGTATGACGCATATACAGATGACAGTGAGAACGAATAATAGAAGGGAGTATAAGCTCATGCCGGAAACAATAAATGAAACTTATCATCCAATGGCGTTTGATGCCATTAAAATAGGTCTGGCTTCCCCTGAAAAGATCCGCTCCTGGACACACAGAACTCCGGAGCCTGCTGATAAGCCAAGCAAGCAGTGGAAAGACTGGTGGGAGCAGGGAGCTGTGCGCAACCGTATGCCTGAACCAGCAGGCGCTCCTTCCAAAGAGTGGAAAGACTGGTGGGATCACGGCGTTGTAAAGAAACCTGAGACCATTAACTATAGAACCTTAAAGCCTGAAAAAGACGGACTTTTCTGCGAGAGGATCTTCGGACCGAGCAAGGACTGGGAGTGCCACTGTGGAAAGTATAAAAAGATCCGTTACAAAGGCGTGATCTGTGACCGCTGCGGTGTTGAAGTTACCAAGTCCAGCGTCAGAAGAGAGCGTATGGGACGTATTGAGCTTGCTGCTCCTGTATCCCACATCTGGTACTTCAAGGGTATCCCAAGCCGTATGGGTCTGATCCTTGACATTTCTCCAAGAACACTGGAGAAGGTACTGTATTTCGCTTCCTATGTTGTACTGGATCCAGGTGTAACAAGCCTTCAGTACAAGCAGGTATTATCTGAGAAGGAATACCGCGAAGAAGTAGAAAAATACGGCAGCAGCACTGCATTCCGCGTAGGAATGGGTGCTGAGGCGATCCAGGAGCTGTTAAAGGCGATCGACCTGGAAAAAGATTCCGAAGAGTTAAGAAAGCAGCTGATCGATGCAAGCGGCCAGAAGCGTGCAAGGATCATCAAGCGCCTGGAAGTTGTAGAGGCATTCTTAAATTCCGGAAACCGTCCTGAATGGATGATCATGGATGTTATCCCGGTTATTCCACCGGATATCCGTCCTATGGTACAGTTAGACGGCGGACGTTTTGCAACCAGTGACTTAAACGATTTATATAGAAGGATCATCAACCGTAACAACCGTCTGGCAAGACTGTTAGAGCTTGGTGCTCCGGATATCATTGTCCGCAATGAGAAACGTATGCTTCAGGAAGCAGTTGACGCCCTGATCGATAATGGACGCCGCGGCCGTCCTGTAACAGGACCTGGAAACCGTGCTCTTAAGTCCCTTTCTGATATGTTAAAGGGTAAGCAGGGACGTTTCCGTCAGAACCTGTTAGGTAAGCGAGTTGACTATTCCGGACGTTCCGTTATCGTCGTTGGTCCTGAATTAAAGATCTATCAGTGTGGTCTGCCAAAAGAAATGGCGATCGAGCTGTTTAAGCCATTCGTAATGAAAGAGTTAGTGGCTAACGGCACTGCCCACAACATTAAGAATGCAAAGAAGATGGTTGAAAAGCTTCAGACAGAAGTGTGGGATGTTCTGGAAGATGTTATTAAAGAGCATCCGGTTATGTTAAACCGTGCTCCTACACTGCACAGACTTGGTATCCAGGCATTCGAACCGATCCTGGTAGAAGGTAAAGCTATTAAGCTGCACCCACTTGTTTGTACAGCGTTCAACGCCGACTTCGACGGTGACCAGATGGCAGTTCATCTTCCTCTGTCCGTAGAAGCACAGGCAGAGTGCCGTTTCCTTCTGTTAAGCCCGAACAACCTGTTAAAACCGTCTGATGGTGGTCCTGTAGCCGTTCCTTCACAGGATATGGTACTTGGTATTTACTATCTGACCCAGGAACGTCCTGGCGCTAAGGGCGAAGGCATGATCTTCAAGAGTGTAAACGAAGCGATCCTGGCATATGATAACCAGGAGGCAACTCTTCATTCCAGAGTTAAGGTAAGAGTTTCCAAGACAATGCCAGATGGCACTGTTAAGACTGGTGTGATCGAATCCACTATTGGACGTTTTATCTTCAATGAGATCATTCCTCAGGATTTAGGCTTTGTAGACAGAAGTATTCCTGAAAATGAATTAAAACTGGAAGTTGACTTCCATGTAGCTAAGAAGCAGTTAAAGCAGATCCTTGAAAAAGTCATCAATGTACACGGTGCTACCCAGACTGCTGTTACACTGGATGATATCAAGGCAATCGGTTATAAGTTCTCTACAAGAGCAGCTATGACTGTATCTATTTCTGATATGACTGTACCTGCAAGCAAGCCGAAGCTGATCGCTGATGCCCAGGCTACTGTAGATCACATTGCTAAGAACTACCGCCGCGGTCTTATTACCGAGGAGGAACGTTATAAAGAAGTTATCGAAACCTGGAAGACTACCGATGATCAGCTGACCCATGACCTGTTAACAGGACTGGATAAGTACAATAACATCTTCATGATGGCTGATTCTGGTGCGCGAGGATCTGATAAGCAGATCAAGCAGTTAGCTGGTATGCGAGGACTGATGGCAGATACAACTGGTCATACCATCGAACTTCCTATCAAGTCTAACTTCCGTGAAGGTCTTGATGTACTGGAGTACTTCATCTCTGCTCATGGTGCACGTAAGGGTCTGTCCGATACGGCTCTTCGTACTGCTGACTCTGGTTACCTGACCAGACGTCTGGTAGACGTATCCCAGGATCTGATCATCCGTGAAGTTGACTGCTGCGAAGGCAAAGAGATCCCTTACATGGAGATCAAGGCTTTCATGGACGGCAACGAAACGATCGAAGACCTGGAAGAGAGAATCACAGGACGTTATATTGCTGAGACTATTACAGATCCGGATACCGGCGAAGTAGTGATCAAGGCTAACCACATGTGTACACCAAAGCGTGCTGCAGCTGTTATGAAGGTTCTGAACAAGTTAGGACGTAAGACTGTTAAGATTCGTACTGTATTAAGCTGTAAGTCCCACATTGGTGTGTGTGCTAAGTGCTACGGTGCAAACATGGCAACCGGACAGCCTGTACAGGTTGGTGAAGCAGTTGGTATTATTGCAGCCCAGTCTATCGGTGAGCCTGGTACACAGCTGACCATGCGTACATTCCATACCGGTGGTGTTGCCGGCGGCGATATCACACAGGGTCTTCCTCGAGTTGAGGAGCTTTTTGAGGCACGTAAGCCAAAGGGTCTTGCTATCATCACTGAATTCGGTGGTGTAGTAGACATTAAGGATACAAAGAAGAAACGTGAGATTACCGTTACAGATATGGAAAGCGGCAATTCCAAGACCTACCTGATCCCTTATGGATCCAGGATCAAGGTAATGGAAGGCCAGGTTCTTGAAGCTGGTGATGAGCTGACAGAAGGTAGCGTAAACCCACATGATATCTTAAAGATCAAGGGCGTTCGTGCTGTACAGGATTACATGATCCAGGAAGTTCAGCGTGTATACCGTCTTCAGGGTGTTGAGATCAACGATAAGCATATCGAAATGATCGTACATCAGATGTTAAAGAAGATCCGCATTGAAGAAAGCGGTGACAGTAATGTTCTCCCAGGTGTATCTATGGATGTTCTTGATTTCAATGAAATGAATGAAGAACTGATCGCACAGGGCAAACAGCCTGCAGAAGGCAAGCAGGTAATGCTTGGTATCACCAAGGCATCCCTGGCAACAGATTCCTTCTTATCAGCAGCATCCTTCCAGGAGACCACCAAGGTTCTGACAGAGGCTGCTATCAACGGTAAGGTTGACCATCTGATCGGTATCAAGGAGAACGTAATCATCGGTAAGCCAATTCCTGCTGGTACAGGTATGAAGCGTTACCGCAATGTGAAACTGGACACAGATGACAGACTTCTTTCAGAAGACGATGAAATCTCCATGTCAGATGATGATGAGATCGCACTGGATGGAGCCGAGGATTCTGAAATCTCTGAGGACAATGTAGCAGAAGAAGTTCTGGACATGGACGAAAACGAAGATGCATCTGAGGATGATGACGAGACCGAAGAGTAATAAAAATAATGAAAAACTGGTCTAGAACTGGATCAGGATATAGAATACGGGAGTCCGGCTGAAAAAGCTGCGGCTCCCGTTTTTTATACCTTCAAAAGAGCAGAGCCAACATTTTGAAAAAAATCCACTGTCAAATATTTTTGAAAAAATCCACTTGACAGATTTTTTCACCATGCTATAATAAAAAAGTATGTGCAAAGTGCTTTGCTCTTTGCATAACAACAAGCTGAAAGACACAGCAACCAACAGTCAATATCACAGGAGGTGAAAAGGATGCCAACATTTAACCAGTTAGTAAGAAAGGGAAGACAGACCAGCACAAAGAAGTCTACTGCACCAGCTCTGCAGAAGGGTTACAACTCTTTACAGAAGAAGGCAACAGACGTATCTGCACCACAGAAGCGTGGCGTTTGTACCGCTGTTAAGACTGCTACCCCTAAGAAACCTAACTCTGCACTTAGAAAGATTGCCAGAGTACGTCTTTCCAATGGTATCGAAGTAACAAGCTACATTCCAGGAGAAGGTCATAACCTTCAGGAGCACAGCGTTGTTCTGATCCGTGGAGGAAGAGTAAAGGACCTGCCAGGTACCAGATATCATATCGTAAGAGGTACACTGGATACAGCAGGTGTTGCTAACAGAAAGCAGGCTCGTTCCAAATACGGCGCTAAGAGACCAAAAGACAAAAAGTAATTAAAATTTAAAACTGGAATCACTAACAGCAGTAAAGTGACTGCAGTCAGTTAATACTGGACTGCTTTGTTGTGCCGGATTGTGATATTGAACCTGTGGTTGCAGGAAAATATATAGACCGCGCACGAACACATTTTATGGAAACATGTGAGTACCGACGAGTTAATGTAAACCTGCTGAGGAAATGTTTCCGAAGCAGCATATTAAGGAGGGAAGTAACGTGCCACGTAAAGGACATACTCAGAAGAGAGACGTTCTGGCAGACCCGATCTACAACAATAAAGTTGTAACCAAGCTGATCAACAACATCATGTTAGACGGCAAGAAGGGTGTTGCACAGAAAATTGTATACGGCGCTTTCAACCGTGTTGCTGAGACAACCGGAAAAGACGCTATCGAAGTATTTGAAGAAGCAATGAACAACATCATGCCAGTTCTGGAAGTAAAGGCAAAACGTATCGGTGGTGCTACCTATCAGGTGCCGATCGAAGTTAAGCCAGAAAGAAGACAGGCTCTTGGACTTCGCTGGATCACTCTGTACTCCCGTAAGAGAGGCGAGAAGACTCAGGAAGAGAGACTGGCAAACGAGATCATGGATGCAGCTAACAACACTGGCGCATCTGTAAAGAAGAAAGAAGATATGCATAAGATGGCAGAAGCAAATAAGGCATTTGCTCACTACCGTTTCTAATTGCAATTTTCCTTTTTTCACTATTTTAAGGAGGAAAATCCCTTGGCTGGAAGAGAATATCCATTAGAGAGAACCAGAAATATCGGAATCATGGCTCATATTGATGCTGGTAAGACCACCACAACTGAGCGTATTCTGTATTATACTGGTGTAAACTATAAGATCGGTGATACTCATGAAGGTACTGCTACCATGGACTGGATGGCTCAGGAGCAGGAAAGAGGTATCACCATCACTTCCGCTGCTACTACCTGCCACTGGACTCTGCAGGATCACTGCAAGCCAAAGGCTGGAGCATTAGAGCATCGTATCAACATCATCGATACTCCAGGACACGTTGACTTCACTGTTGAGGTTGAGCGTTCCCTGCGAGTACTGGATGGCGCTGTTGGTGTTTTCTGTGCAAAGGGCGGCGTTGAACCACAGTCCGAGAACGTATGGCGTCAGGCTGACACCTACAATGTACCTCGTATGGCATTCATCAACAAGATGGACATCCTGGGTGCAAACTTCTACGGCGCTGTAGAACAGATCAAAACCCGTTTAGGCAAGAATGCAATCTGCATTCAGCTGCCAATCGGTAAGGAAGATGAATTCAAGGGAATCATCGACCTGTTTGAGATGCAGGCTTACATCTACAATGATGATAAGGGCGAAGACATCTCTATCTTAGACATCCCGGAAGATATGAAGGATGATGCGGAATTATATCATACTGAGCTGGTAGAGAAGATCTGCGAGCTGGATGATGACCTTATGATGAAATATCTGGATGGCGAAGAGCCAACCAATGATGAACTGAAGAAGGTATTAAGAAAAGCTACCTGCGAGTGTGCAGCTGTTCCTGTATGCTGTGGTACTGCTTATAGAAATAAGGGTGTTCAGAAGCTTCTGGATGCTATTATCGAATATATGCCATCTCCATTAGACATTCCTTCTATTAAGGGCGTTGACCTGGATGGCAATGAGATCGAGCGTCACTCTTCTGACGAAGAGCCATTTGCTGCTCTTGCATTCAAGATCATGACTGACCCATTCGTTGGTAAGCTGGCTTATTTCCGTGTTTACTCTGGTACACTGGCATCCGGTTCTTACGTACTGAATGCTACCAAGGGTAAGAAGGAGCGTGTGGGACGTATCCTTCAGATGCATGCAAACAAGAGACACGAGCTTGATCGTGTATACTCTGGTGATATTGCTGCAGCTGTTGGTTTCAAGAATACCACAACTGGTGATACTATCTGTGATGAACAGCATCCAGTAGTTCTGGAATCCATGGAATTCCCAGAGCCAGTTATCGATATCGCTATCGAACCAAAGACAAAAGCAAGCCAGGACAAGATGGGCGATGCTCTTGTAAAGCTGGCAGAAGAAGATCCTACTTTCCGTGTTCGTACCGACGAAGAGACTGGTCAGACCATTATCTCCGGTATGGGCGAGCTGCATCTGGACATCATCGTAGACCGTCTGCTGCGTGAATTCAACGTAGAGGCTAACGTAGGTGCTCCTCAGGTTGCTTATAAAGAAACAATCACCAAGGCTGTTGATGTAGACAGCAAGTATGCTAAGCAGTCCGGTGGCCGTGGACAGTACGGACATTGTAAAGTTCACTTCACACCAATGGATCCAAACGCAGAAGAAACCTTCAAGTTCACTTCTTCCGTTGTTGGTGGTGCTATTCCTAAGGAATATATCCCGGCAGTTGGTGAAGGTATTGAAGAAGCTTCTAAGACCGGTATCCTTGGCGGATTCCCAGTTCTGGGTGTATGCGCTGATGTATACGATGGTTCTTACCATGAAGTCGACTCTTCTGAAATGGCATTCCACATTGCCGGATCTATGGCATTTAAGGATGCAATGGCAAAAGGCAACCCAGTTCTTCTTGAGCCTATTATGAAGGTTGAAGTTACCATGCCAGAAGAATACATGGGTGATGTAATCGGTGATATCAACTCCCGTCGTGGCCGTATCGAAGGTATGGAAGACATCGGCGGTGGCAAGATGGTTAAGGCATACGTTCCGCTGTCTGAGATGTTCGGTTACTCCACAGACCTGCGTTCCAGAACCCAGGGCCGTGGTAACTACTCTATGTTCTTCGAGAAATATGAGCAGGTTCCAAAGAACGTTCAGGAGAAAGTTCTTGCTGATCATAAAAAATAAAATGTGCCCATTAACAAAGGTTTTGTCTGCGTAAGCAGACAGTAGAGCGCGTAAGCGCGTGAACCTGAGTAAAAAAGCAATATATAACAGAGTTTCCTCTGGTGGAAACATCAGGGTATGCTCTGTATAAAATCCAAAAAAGGCTTGTAAATCAAGGTGAAATATCATATAATGATTGATAGCCTGACATTAACTATATTAGCCCCACACATATACAGGGGCGCAAATTAAGGAGGACGTTATAAAATGGCTAAAGCTAAGTTTGAAAGAACTAAAACCCATTGTAACATTGGTACCATCGGACACGTTGACCATGGTAAAACTACTCTGACCGCTGCTATTACCAAGGTTCTGGCAGAAAGAGTTGCTGGAAACGCAAAGGTAGATTTCGAGAACATCGATAAGGCTCCAGAAGAGAGAGAGCGTGGTATCACCATCTCTACTGCACACGTTGAGTATCAGACCGAGAAGAGACACTATGCACACGTTGACTGCCCAGGACATGCTGACTACGTTAAGAACATGATCACTGGTGCTGCTCAGATGGACGGCGCTATCCTGGTTGTAGCTGCAACTGATGGTGTTATGGCTCAGACTAGAGAGCACATCCTTCTGTCCCGTCAGGTAGGTGTACCTTACATCGTAGTATTCATGAACAAGTGCGATATGGTAGACGATCCTGAGTTACTTGAATTAGTAGACATGGAAATCCGTGAACTGCTGAACGAGTATGAGTTCCCAGGCGATGATACTCCTATCATCCAGGGTTCCGCTCTGAAGGCTCTGGAAGATCCAATGGGACCATGGGGCGATAAGATCATGGAACTGATGGATGCAGTTGACAGCTGGATTCCAGATCCTGTTCGTGAAACAGATAAGCCTTTCCTGATGCCTGTAGAGGACGTATTCACCATTACTGGTCGTGGTACTGTTGCTACTGGTAGAGTAGAGCGTGGTACTCTGAACCTGAACGACGAAGTTGAGATCGTTGGTATTCACGAAGATACCCGTAAGACTGTTGTAACCGGTATCGAAATGTTCCGTAAGCTCCTTGACAGCGCTGAGGCTGGTGATAACATCGGTGCTCTGCTGCGTGGTGTTCAGAGAACTGAGATCGAGCGTGGACAGTGTCTGTGCAAGCCAGGTTCTGTACATTGCCATCACAAATTTACCGCTCAGGTTTACGTTCTGACCAAGGACGAGGGTGGCCGTCATACACCTTTCTTCAACAACTATCGTCCACAGTTCTACTTCAGAACAACTGACGTAACTGGCGTTTGCGAGTTACCAGCTGGTACTGAAATGTGTATGCCTGGCGATAACGTAGAAATGACTGTTGAACTGATTCATCCAGTAGCTATGGAGCAGGGACTTCGTTTCGCTATCCGTGAAGGCGGACGTACTGTAGGTTCTGGTAGAGTTGTATCTATCATCGAATAATTTTACAGAATTTATATATAAGTAATACAACATGTCTGAATGGACATTATGCTCAAACGATTTGGCTCCCGGAATTACTTCCGGGAGCTTTTTTTACTATGAAAATGCTGCCAAGGGGCTGTAGTTACATGTCTGTTACTACAAAAATGCTTCTAAGGAGCTGGGGCTGCGTGCCTGAAATGGTGTTTTGGACCAAAGGGGAAAGATATGTACGAAAAGATGATAGCAGTAACCAACCGGAATCTGATAAGAGAAAGTAATGAAAATGAGAAAATAAACGCAGGGACAGACTGGAGCGAAGCATATATAAAGCAGCTTGCATACGTTGCTTCCCTTCATCTAAAAGCTATGGTGCTGCGTGAAAAGGATCTGACAGAAGAAAAATACGAAGAACTGGCAAAGGCAGTTATCAGATTATGCGAAAAGGAGGGGACGACCCTTATTTTGCATCGTTTTACAGAAGTAGTGAAGCATTTAGGATATGATAAGCTGCATTTGCCTTTAGAAATGCTTAAAGCGATGGGGCGGACTGATGGGCTTAACCTTCTTGGTACGTCCGTTCATTCTGTAGAGGATGCAAAAGAGGCAGAGCATCTGGGGGCTGATTATATATTTGCAGGAAATATTTTTGAAACTGACTGCAAGAAAGGGCTGCCGGGGCGGGGACTGGAATTTCTTGAAAATGTATGTAAGGCAGTAAATATTCCGGTGTATGCCATTGGTGGAATATCAGAAGAAAAAATGCCCCAGATCCTTGGGACCGGGGCAGCAGGCGGATGTATGATGTCCGGGTTTATGCAATTAAAGGATCATGAAAGTAATCGCTAAAATGTTGCTTTTACAACGAAATGGTAATGATGATTTACTTTAGCGTTATTGCAGCAATTGTATATTTGCTAACTGGGCAATCTTGGTCTCATTCATGAGGGAAAGCTGATCAATCAGCTCAATATGATAGGTTCCAAGGCCTTTTGCAGCATTGGCACATTCTCCGGCACAGTCTAACGTGAGTGCAGCCAGAACACAGGCTGTAAGGGCGTCTGTGACAGAAAGATACGTACCTGTAATGCAGGTAAGCATACAGCCGGTGCCGGTTACTTTTGCCATGTTGGGAGAGCCGTTATAGATGGCATAGGCAATCTCATTTTCAGGGGATGCTATGATATCTACTTCACCTGTGACCATAACTACAGCACCAGTCTCCTGGGCCAGTTTTCCTGCAATATAGGTCATAGATTTGACGGAATCAGGATTTTTTGCGCTGACAG
>UMEV01013280.1_pt1 | contig 18863 bp, 16 predicted proteins | sample 1964861 | NCBI WGS metagenome assembly UMEV01 (sample SAMEA4836031, study PRJEB28245) | human gut metagenome | biome: gut microbiome; material: fecal sample | place: Denmark | collected 2008 | reverse complement strand
CGGCGGCCCCCATCAAAGGACAGGAAGATTATATCACACTCTACAAGGGATTCGGCAAGGAAGTATTGGAGATGTACTTCTTCTTCCAACAATCTCCTACGGAAGTCACGCTGAGCGACAGACAATGGGAGGAACATACCGCCTACTTCGACTGTCTGCTCAACGAAGTGGCCAGCGAACAAGCGGACGCGCCGGGCTCTATCGTACTCCGTGGCGCACTGATGGTGGCACGCATAGCTTCCATCTTCACCGCCCTGCGCAAGTATGAAGGTGCCATGCAGATGAAGGAATACATCTGTACAGACGAGGATTTTCATGCCTCCATGCAGATCGTACAAACCATCCTCAACCACAGCCTGCTGGTCGCCTCCTCACTGCCGGGAGAGAAAATGAAACCTCAGCCTATGCAGTCATACTTCCGAATCCGGTCGGTCGTAGAGAGCTTACCTAAGATTTTTACTTACAAACAGATTAAAGAGAAAGCACTGACAGAAGGTATCAGCGAACGAAGTACCTGTAGATATCTAAAAAGCCTCATCGAGCTAAAATACATTGAGAAACAAACAGATAAATATATCAGAATAAAAGAATTCACTGACAAATAAGCGCTAAGTGGCAGTTGGCAGTGGCAGTAACGGAAAACGCCCGATAAATTGGTATAGAAAACGTACATCGAAGTAACGACAGAGTTCAGAAACGTACCGGAAACAAGTACAAGAAAGAAGCAAAGGTTGTACAAGAACCGAGAAGTACAAGTACTTGAATCAGGGAAAAGAAGTACTGAAACTGCCTCCATCAAGTACTGGAAAGAAGAAAGACATATACATGAAGAGAGAAAGAGAAGTACAACAATCTGCTGAATGATATACTGGAAACCGGAAGTAGACGTATGAACAGCAGCAGAGATAAAGAACTTCATTCTCTCTTTTTTCAAGGCTCGCCCAAATGACGGACAATCTGTTCCACCTCCTGACGCAGGAAACGGTGCCGCCGCACATTATATCCGATGCCGCCCAACGCCTGCATCAACGGCTGGCATTGCTTGATCCATCTCATCAGTGTTTTAAGAGCTGACTCTGCCGAACGTCCCGGACAATAAAGCAGAGCCAGCTCTACTTTGTCATAGGCTCTCATTTCAAACTTTTTCTCTTCAATTAATTCTTTCATAATCTCATTTTATTAGCATTTTATAATGGTATAAAGGTACTAATAAAAGTTCGTTTTGTAAAATAATAAGCAGATTTTATTGGGATGAATACAGACTTTTCCGGATAAAAAAGGATATCGGCGGACACCTGCGGACAAATACAGACAAGCAAAGAAAATAATTAGAACAGGGGGAGCGATTAACCAATAATAAGTAGTATCTTTAGCGGAACAAACGAAATCAAAATGGAAAATCAAAACCATGCATTCAACTATGCATATCTACTCAAACAAGTAAAAGCAAGAGTACTACTAGCACAAAAAAAGGCGATTTACACAGCCAATGAAGAAATGCTTTCAATGTATTGGGATATTGGCAAACTACTGTCCGAGAGTCAAAAACAAATAGGTTGGGGAAACAATGCCCTGGAGAAGCTCGCCAATGACTTGAAGAATGATTATCCGGAGATGAAAGGATTCTCTGTCAGGAACTGCCAGTTCATGATACAGTTCTATAATGAATATAATCAGCAACTTACAAATACGAAACGGGCCGTTTCGTATTTGAACAATAATGAAATAGTCCTACCTGTCAGCAAATTAGGTTGGTCACATAATATAACCTTAATGCAACGCACTAAAGACATAAAAGCCCGCTACTGGTACATGATCCAATGCCTGAAAAACGGTTGGAGCCGGGATTTCCTTATCGAGGCAATCAAGCAAGACTATTACCATTCTCACGGAGCATTGGCTAGTAACTTCGACACCACTCTTCCCGAAATACAAGCCAAGCAAGTAAAAGAGACATTAAAAGACCCCTATATTTTTGATATGCTTACGTTCACCGAAGAGTACGACGAAAGAGATATTGAACTGGGCCTTATAAAACATATCGAGAAGTTTCTCGTCGAAATGGGTGCAGGCTTCGCCTTTATGGGCAGGCAATACCATATCGAAGTATCAGAAAAAGATTTCTACATCGACATTCTTATGTACAATGCCTTCATGCATAGATATCTGGTCGTAGAGCTTAAGAGAGGAGAATTTCAACCCGAATATATCGGCAAACTCAATTTCTATTGCTCGGCTGTAGACGATATCCTTTGCCGGGAGGGAGACAATCCGACCATCGGACTGCTACTCTGTCAAAACAAAGACCAGATTATGGCGGAATATGCCTTACGGGATGTACATAAACCTATAGGAATCTCCGATTATGAACTTAGTCAAGCCCTGCCGAAAGATATCAAATCCGGACTTCCCAGTATCGAAGAGTTGGAAAACAAACTTAGCCGGGACCTACAAGACATAGACAATAAAGAATAAGACATAGCATAACATAGTCCTAAACCCCAATCAGGAACGAATCGTTCCATTCCCTGATGTGAACTGAACAGTATTATTCAGCTCGCATCAGGGAATTTCTTTTTAATCCCGGCCTCAAACCACCACAAGAACAGACATCCGCAGACATTTCCAGATAAAAAAAGACATCTGCGGACACCTGCGGACAAATACAGACATTGCCCATCCCCACTACCGTACTTTTGTCATGTCACAAGCAAGGAGCCACCTGTGACGCAACACTTTATTATCATTTATTCAAGAACTTAAAACCAGTAAAGAAATGGCAAAAGTATTTTCATTCACCAGCGTGCTCCGCAAGAACATGATGGAAAAAGACAAACCGGACCTATATTACGCTCTCGCCAAATCGAGCGGAGAGATCGATATAGATGAAATGGCGGAACGCATCCAGCGTTCGAGTACCGTAAACTGGGCAGACGTAGTGTGTGTGCTGCGTGCCCTGCAGACGGAAATGATCGACAGTTTCAAGAAAGGAGAGATCGTCCGCCTGGGAAATATCGGTTCGTTTTATGTCACTTTGCGCAGCAATGGCGTACTCGTCCAGAAGGATGTGAAAGAAGGATTAATCAAAGGCGCCCGTGTCCGCTTCCGCCCCGGAAAGGAGATTAAAGATGCACTGAAAACGCTGGACTTCAGCAAGTACAAACCGGAAAGCAGCGAAGGAGACAAGACCGATCCGGAAAACCCCAAACCCAAACCGGATCCCGATGACGGTGACGAAGAAGCTCCGGACCCAACCGTATGAGGCAATCATAAACCGGGGATTTACCAAATCTGACGAATCATGAGAAAGATCGATTTAATCGTGATCCACTGTTCCGCAACACGGGCGGACCGGACACTGACAGCCTTTGACCTGAAGACGCTGCACCGACGACGGGGATTCAACGGAACAGGTTATCACTACTATATCCGCAAAGACGGGACAACACTCCTCACCCGTCCCATCGAACGCATCGGGGCACATGTGAAAGGATTCAATGCATCGAGTATCGGAATCTGCTATGAAGGCGGTCTGGACTGCCGGGGACGCCCGGCAGATACACGGACGCCGGAACAGAAAGCTTCGCTCCGGCTGCTGGTGTATCAATTGAAACAACGCTTCTCCGGCTGCAGGGTGTGCGGACACCGGGATCTCAGTCCGGACCTGAACGGAGACGGGGAGATCGAACCGGAAGAGTGGATCAAGGCGTGTCCTTGCTTTGAGGTAAACGAAAGCCTGTGAGGACAATATGAATGAGCAAAGGTATAAAGACGTTTTCAGGAAGTAATTAATCTTTTAAAGTATCGGAAAGGAGGTGTGTAAATTATGGCAATGAAGAAATCCCTTTGGGATATGATTCTGAAAGTAGTCATCGCGGTGGCTTCGGCAGTAGCGGGCGTGTTGGGCGCTAATGCGATGAGTCTGTAAGACAACAACCATGTAAGGGGGAAGAAAATCTTCCCCCTTACGCTAGATAAATGAATATCAATTCTTAAAAACAATAACATATGAACTATTTATTAAAATATAAGCTTATTGCTTTCTGCATGCTATGGTGTCCTGTACTGATGGCTCAAACTCAAGCAACATTCTCAATCAATGAAACAATACAGACTCCACAAACCCAAAGTTTTGTTCGATACGGAAATAATCCGGTAAATTTATATACTGGAACGACAGGAGTTTCCATTCCGGTATATACTTATAAAGATAATGACTTTGAAATTCCCATTAGCTTAGAGTATGCGTCCAGCGGTCTGGTCGCCAATCATCAAACCGGCATTTTAGGACAAGGATGGTATCTGAATACGGGTGGAGTTATCACTCGAACGGTAGTGGGAATACCGGATGAAAACTTTACTAATGCGATGGCCGGTTATTATGACTATCACCGTTCAGTTCCGGTTGATGAAAAACAAACGAATCCTCTTTTACGCGGGAAATCATTTCATGACATGACTATCATTGATGAGCCTTTTGCTTATTTATACAATCCCTCTGTTCCTTCATCATCTATGTATGAAAGTACTCCGGATATCTTTCAGTTCAATTTTATGGGATATCAAGGTAGCTTTCAGTTTGATGTAAACAAAAAAATATGTATCTACAATACGAACACCGCAAGAGACAATTTCAGAATAAAAGTGTCGAACTTTCAAAACAGACCGATTTCTTCTTTCGAAATCACTACTAATGACGGATATAAGTATATATTTGGAGGCGATCAATCCGGACTTTATGATCGGGAATGCAATATTGTGGAAAATACTGCAGAACAAACAGTTATATCCTGGCAATTAACAAAAATCATAGCACCCAATGGGCGAAAAGTATCTTTGAAATACCGCTCAGGAGATTATATGAATAGGGGAATTGTAAAAAACATAATGCCCTCATCTGATTATAAAATAGTATCAACCCAATCTGGAGGATCAGCTACATATTATGAATCCAGTACTGTATCTCAATTTCCTACCTACCTGGAAAGTATCTTGGTGGAAGACGTATGCCGCATTCAATTGGACTATACTGCAAAAGAACCGGAAAAATATGGAACGGATCGTGATCTGCGTGATTTGCCTTCACTTTTGAAGTTGTCATCTGTGACAGTTAATTCTCTGTCTCCGAGCTTAGAACAAATACTGCATTGCGATTTAGGCTATAAGTATACAGGACAAAATAAAACCTTATTCTTAAAGGAAGTCAATTTCGGAGAAGGAAAAATCTATAAAATGAAGTATATAGGAGTAGATGATTCTCCATCATTGGCTGCATTTCCCCTGAACAACACATGTGCCGTAGATCATTGGGGATATTATAATGGGAAATTGCTGACAAGCATCAACAACTTTATACCTTCTACAACAACTGATAAAAAAGACAAAGAAGTGATAACCAGCGAACAACGAGAAGCGGACCCTATGTATTCCCAACTCGGCATGCTTAAGCGGATTTCTTATCCTACCGGCGGGTATACTATGTATGAATATGAAGGTAATACTTATTCCAGACGTGCAATGGACCAGATCAACATTCGTTCAGTAGCGGTTGACAAACAAGCAGGAGGGGTGCGAATAAAAACGATCAGTGATTATACAGAAACCGGTGAATGCAACCGTCGGGAATTTACATATCAGAATTCAGACGGAACAAGTTCGGGTATTTTGCTAAAAATGCCCCGATACCGTCTGGACTATACGATAATAATATCCAATCGTCTTTACTACATAAACAGAGGAAATGCCCAAGATATGTCAACCTATTCTTTGGAAGGGCCACACATAGAATATGCCAGAATAGTAGAAAAGAAATCAGATGGCAGTATGACAGAATATAAATACAAAAACTCCTTTGATCTTTTTATTGGTGACAATACGCAAGTAGACGCACAGGATCTCACCTTCATTCCCAACCAAAGAATTAATTCTTCCAATTCCGGCATGGCGAGATTTCTTCTCTCCCGGCTTCATTCGAATGCCTACAAAAGAGGCCTTCTCGAATCGCTCTGTACTACAATCAATGGAGAGACTATTTATTCAGAAGAATATTCTTATCTAAATCCGGAAGGAAAAAAGTATCCTACACCCGGTTATCAAACAGCTCTCATTCTTAACGTAAAGACGGCAGGCGATGTATTCTATATTGATCAAATAAACGCTGTAAATAAAGCCCAGATTGGTAGAAAAACGACTAAAGAATATATAAACGGAAATGTATTTACAACCCAGAAAGAATATAAATTTGAGTCTTCCTGCGGTCGGTTGAATTGTGTAGCGACCACTCTGAGCAACGGTGACATCTTAAGAGAGCGGATAGAATATCCGGAAGATATGAAAACTCCTACTGATATAGAAAAAATGATGGTGGATTCTTTTCTCACCAGTATGCCGGTAAGAAAAGCGCTCACTATACAAAAGAAACCAAATATATGGTTGGAAACGCTTGAAACAGTAATAAGCGGAGAGTATAACAAATATAAAAAATACGGCAAGCTGATAAAACTGGAAGAAGTAAGAAAAACTGCTTATGACCAACTCCCCCAATGGAAAGACTTTAATCTGGATTTTGTCGATTCTGACTTTCGCAATGACACATACGATTCATGGGGAAACCTGACACAGCAAACAGCTAAAGACGGAAGTGTCACTTCTTACACCTGGGGATACAATAACCGCTATCCGGTTACCATAGAAAAAAGTGGATTGAAAACCCGATATGAATACAAGCCTTTAATAGGAATGACTTCTGTAACCGACATCAGAGGTATCAAGACTTATTACGAATATGACAAAGCAGGACGGCTCCAGTGCGTGAAGGACAATGACAAGAATGTTATCGCTCGGTATGATTACCATTACAGTTCGGAAAACAATAATTAAATAAAGCTCATGAATTATGAAGAATATATTTGCTTTAATGCTTTTACTGCCGATTTGTTCGGCTTTATCGGGAAAAGAGAATCTTCCCTTTACAACAACTAACGTAGACTCGCTGAATATCAACAGGAGTTTTATTCATACACAAACGATGCTTTCTCCCAATGCCGATTCCATGCTCCAGGAGTTTCAGTATTTTGATGGATTAGGCAAGCCTGTTCAAACTGTATCTCAAGGAATTTCTCCTGCAAAAGGAGATTTGGTATCTACTTCTACGTATGATTCTATGGGCCGGATATCCAAACAATGGTTACCGCTCCATGTCCTGGGAAACAACGGAGCTTTTCTTTCCGATCCCTTTAATAGCACAGTTAAACAATATGCAGACAATGCTCCTTATCAATATACAGAGTACGATCACCTCCCCGAAAGTCGGATAATACTTCAGCAAGATGCGGGAGAAGCCTGGAAAAAGAATCCTGTCCTTACACATTATTTGACAAACGAATCGAATACGGTTTTAAATTGTATCTGTTATCAAGTAAATGATAAAGGAACTTTATATGAGGACGGTGTATATGATCCGGGAGAACTGCGAGTGATACAGAGTACAGACGAAGATGGCAAATCATCATACACATTCACAGACAAAGAAGACAGAACTGTATTGATCCGGGAAATGGATGGAACGAAACAACACGATCCGCATTATGTGTATGACATAAAAGGAAATCTATGTTACGTACTATCTCCCATGTATCAAGAATCTCAGGACTTAAGTTTGTATGCCTATCAGTATAGTTATGATAACAAGAACCGCTGCATTATGAAAAAAATGCCCGGAGGAAACCTCAACCGCTATGCTTATGACAAAGCTGACCGATTGATATGTTATCAAGATCATTATCAACAACAATACTCGAAATGGATAATCTCTATCCCCGACCAAAAGGGACGCGAAGTGATAAAAGGAGTCAGTGTCAGTTCGTCAATAAACGTTCCGCCAATCTCGAATACATTGGTATACGCAGAACGTTATCAAGGAGAAGGTGCAATGAAAAGTGGATATATCATACATGATTTATTAGACATGCTTAACAGCGAACCTAAAGAGGTTAATTATTATGATGACTATAGTTTTCTTTCTGACTATGAGAGCACAAATACACAACAATCTTTAAAATACAGTTTTGAGGACTTCCCCTCATGGCTAAAGAATAAAGAAAAAGTTTTTTCCGCTCTTGCTATAGAACCCGTTGGACTACAGTCCGGAAAACGTTCCTACCTGGACAATAATACATATTTATTAACAGCACTCTACTATGATAAGAAAGGGCGTATTGTTCAAAAACGAGGTACAAATCATTTGGGAGGATACGATATTTATTTTTACTCCTACACTTTCACTGGATTAACCAAGGGACAGGTGCACATACAGTTTGATTCAAATAAAAAAACAATAGTAGCGGAGTATTATAACTATGAATATGACGGTGGTGAACGGTTGAAACAAGTGATATATCGTTTGAATGGCGGACAAGAAATTGTATTGGCAGAAAATGAATATGATAATTTGTGCCGACTAAAAAACGTGATACTGAATAACGGAGCATCAACATTAAACTACAATTACAACATTCGTAATTGGATAACAAGTATTGATAGCCCGTTCTTCAAGCAAAAATTGCATTATACGGACGGAGCAGGGTCTCCCTGCTATAATGGAAATATCAGCAGTATAACATGGCAGACTGCTTCTTCAGGAATATCCGGATATAAATTTAGCTATGATGATTTGAACCGCATGAAGGACGCCATATACGGTGAAGGGAATAACCTGAACGAGAACTCAAACCATTTTAACGAACAAATAACGGGTTATGATAAAAATGGGAATATTCTGGGCTTGAAACGTTTCGGTCAAACATCACAAAATGATTATGGTTTAATAGATGATCTCTTACTGAGTTATACTGGCAACCGTTTGCTCGCTGTGAAAGATAATGCTGTAAATTCAGCATATGCGGGTAACTTTGAATTTTCAAACGGTGCTGACAAATCTGTAGAATATAACTATGACGTCAGTGGTAATCTGAAAAATGATTTAAATAAAAAAATTACTGATATTCAATATAATTACTTAAATTTGCCAAGCCTAATAAAGTTTGAGAACGGAAGTAACATTTCTTATCTCTATAGTCCGGAAGGAGCCAAACTTCGTACTATACATGTGACAGATAAGGATACACTTATTACAGACTATTGTGGCAACGTGATCTATGAAAATGAGATTCCTGTCAAGCTACTGACAGAAGTAGGATATGTAACCCTTACGGATGCTGTTCATCACTATTTCCTGCAGGACTATCAAGGAAATAATCGGGTGGTTATAGACAATAATAATAATGTAGAGGAGGTAAATCATTATTATCCGTTCGGGGGAGTATTCGCTTCGACTTCATCTGTCCAACCGTTTAAGTATAATGGCAAAGAACTGGACAGAAAGAATGGACTGGACTGGTATGATTACGGAGCAAGAATGTATGATGCAGCGTTGGGAAGATGGCATGTAGCAGATCCGTCAAGTGAAAAGAATTATTCAAATACTCCTTATGGGTATTGCTTTAATAATCCAGTTACACATATAGATCCGGACGGCAAACAAGGAGTAGCGATCCCGACACCCTATGGTCCTCTCCCGTTCTATTACCCTTTGACGAGAACTCAAAGCTATAACTTGCCTTCAGATCAACAAATAATGAGGCATACATCAGACAAGTTCGCGGAGTTAGGGCAAATGATTACAGATGCGCCTAAGATGTCCTATACCTTTGGCTCTCTCTTGTATTATCAGGTAAAGAGTGCTGTCAGTCCTGAATACAATCATCAGAGGAAAAGAGACAGAAAAGCTAAAGAAAATTTAGACAAGAATCAGGCAAACGTAGCAAACAGTATAGATACCAACGTGTCAGGAATGATGCCTAATGGCGATCCGGCTCCTAAAAGGGATCCTAATGATAAAAGTAAAATAGGAAAAGCAGGAAAAAAAGTTTTAATAGGTTCAGGTATAGCCAGAACAGCTTTAGAATTAACAACTCCCGATCCTACTCAAGATGCATATGATGCTCATACTAATCAAGTTGTAGGAAAGGAAGAATATTCTACAAACTATATAAGAGATATTTTTGAATGGATAATAGAACAACTTAAAGATTAACACATTAAACAATATATGGGAAATATTTTTATAGAAATATTCAAGAAGATAACCATACTCAACAGCATTTTAATGATTATCTATTGTTTTTTTCATCCTGACTTAGGAGAATTTGAGTTTATGTTTATTATCATGATATTATTATTAATTTCATGGATAATATGGTTGATAGGTAAGATATTAAATTACTTTGAGAGGAATAAACATCCAAAGGGAAAGGAAGTAGAAACTAATGATATTATTCAAACAGCTTGTTTCAAGTTTCATCAAAACATTGATATGTTATATTATTACTGTGCAGCAGCATATATTATTTTCTTCGCTCGAAAATCCATATATATTGATTATTTAATGCTACTTTTACTAGGATTATTTCTTGGAAATCGAATAGCAATAAGAGCCAACTTATATATTTTAAATCGAGTTAGTAAAAAGAAAAAAAATAAATAACTCTTATGCACTAGGATTTACCAGTCTCCTACCTTGATATGGGCAATTAGAACATAATTAACCCATATCAAGGTATATAAAATCACAAAAGAATGATGGAAATAATTTGTTTTAACGATTAATTTATAGTTATATGAGACATCTTTTTATAGCAATATATGAGAAACTTACTTCATGGTTTTGCGTCATAATAATTCCTTGCTTCATGTTTTCCTCTTTTTTTTATAAATATTACTACCTAAAGCATACTATTGTAATAGTACTCATGCTTTGGGGAGCAATTATTGCAATAGGTGGAATGATGAGTTATCTGTTTCCATATATAAAGACACCTAAACAGCCTCTGAAAGAAAAAGGAATGATCCGGACATTATATTTGAACTCCGAAATAATAATACCGCAAATTTATTGCTGGTATTTTGTAATATATATAACCTTCAGTTTAGAGTTTAAGTCTATATTATACAATTATCTGATGTTACTTTTAACAGGATTATTCCTTGGATATAAAACAACAATGAAAGTAAACAAATATACATTAGAAGAAGCCTATCGGAAAAAGCAGGAACATAAAAAACAGAAAAGGAATAAATAGAAGATAAACAAAGAAGAGCAGACTCAACAAACGCAAGGACTCACAATATATACGCATTTGCCGGCCTACTCTTCCTGTTACCTCCCGGACGTTCTCAATGAAACATCCGGAAGATTAAAACTCCCTTTTCAGGTTCCGGAGCAGCTCTTCCTTCTTCGCTTTATATTTCTTGGAAAGAGGATTGTACGAATAAAGGTTGGTATGTTTCAAACGTATCTCGTCTGTCTGCTCCTTCCGGCGCTCTTCCCGCTCTTCCACATCATCCGAATCTTCAGACTTACGTCTTGTACCTCTCCTGCTAAACAATTGAAACTTGGATGTACCCCGAAGCTGACGAATCAGCATCTTGATAATCCGGACAATAATCTCCTGTTCCTGTTCGGAATAAGGCCTATCTACTGTCTCTGTATAGGAGAGATAATAAACTTTCAGCCCTTCTTCCAGCTCTTGCAAAAAATGCATCCGCTCAACTCTGGAAAACTTCTTTCTACCAGTATGCAAATCTTTTAAAATCTTCATTTAGTCTACTTTTTTTAAGTCCGATAAAAGCGTGAGTCCTTTAATAAGTACACTTATGGGACATGGGACACTTAAAAGAGAGTCCGACTATTTCAATATAACAGAGAAGAAAAACTAATATTTTCTACAAGAATCATTTCTTAAAAGTTTTCCAAAACGGAAAACTTTCTGTATCAGGCAGAAAGAAAAGTTTCCCGAAATTTAATGTTAAATCCTATCCAAGCTATCACAATATCCTTTATCTTTGTATCCGGTTTCGGAACTAAAAAGAGGTTTAGTCAATGAGGGAACGCTGTGCAAATCGGCGACAGTACCCGCTGCTGTAATTCTCTGTGAATCCGCACACTATGTCACTGCATCCAGATGTGGGAAGGCGCTGCGGGGGAGGGATAAGTCAGAAGACCTGCCGGAGTCAAATAAACATATTATTAATCACTTTCGGGAGTTAAAGTTATGAACTACGCGGAAATTTGTATCATCAAACGAGATGGTAAAAGAGAAGATTTCTCTATCAGTAAGATCAAGAATGCGATAGGTAAAGCATTCAGTGCGACAGGGATTCAGGACGAGCAGCAACTGATTGCTGACGTCACGATGAGTGTAATCAGTCAGTTCACTAACCCCACGATCACCGTGGAGGAAATTCAGGACTTAGTAGAAAAGGCATTGATGAAGGTACGCCCCGAAGTAGCCAAGAAGTACATCATCTACCGCGAATGGCGGAACACGGAGCGGGACAAGAAAACCCAGATGAAGCACGTGATGGACGGCATCGTCGCCATCGACAAGAACGACGTGAACCTGAGCAACGCCAACATGAGCAGCCACACGCCTGCCGGACAAATGATGACATTCGCATCGGAAGTCACCAAAGACTATACCTATAAATATCTGTTGCCGAAACGTTTTGCCGAAGCGCACCAGTTGGGCGATATCCATATTCACGACCTCGATTACTACCCGACAAAGACGACCACCTGCATCCAATATGACATGGACGATCTCTTTGAACGTGGCTTCCGCACCAAGAACGGCAGCATCCGCACACCGCAAAGCATCCAAAGTTATGCTACGCTTGCCACCATCATCTTCCAGACCAACCAGAACGAGCAGCACGGCGGACAGGCAATCCCCGCCTTCGACTTCTTCATGGCAAAAGGGGTGGCAAAGTCTTTCCGCAAACATCTGGCTTCGTTCATCAACTTCTACGTGGCGATGGAAAACGGAACACAGGCGGACGAGAAAGCAATCCGCACCTTAATCAAGGAACATCTGCCTTCCATCAAGTCTACCGAAGCAGAACGCGAAACATTGCGCATCGCCCTGGTAGCCCTGCAAATCATTATTGACAAGGAACACCTGACACGCATCGCAGAGAAAGCGTACCAGCAGACAAAGAAGGATACACATCAGGCAATGGAAGGCTTTATCCACAACCTGAACACCATGCACTCCCGTGGAGGTAACCAAGTGGTATTCAGCTCCATCAACTACGGAACGGATACTTCCGCCGAAGGCCGCCTCGTGATCGAGGAACTGCTGAAAGCCACCATCGAAGGACTCGGAACACGTGGTGAAGTCCCCGTATTCCCGATCCAGATATTCAAAGTAAAGGACGGAGTTTCTTACTCCGAAAAGGACTTCGAGAAAGCGATGAAGGCAGAAAACATCGAAGACGCCATGCGGGGAACTTACGAAGCTCCGAACTTCGACCTGCTGCTGAGAGCTTGTCAGACTACATCGAAAGCGCTTTTCCCGAACTTCATGTTCCTGGACACGCCTTTCAACAAGAACGAGAAATGGAAAGCGGACGATCCGAAACGGTATATCTACGAGTTGGCTACAATGGGATGCCGCACCCGTGTATTTGAGAATGTGGCAGGAGAAAAGTCATCTCTGGGACGCGGAAACCTTTCATTCACCACGTTGAACATGCCACGCCTCGCCATCGAAGCACGCATCAAGGCGGAAAATCTGATTGAGGGTGAACGCAACAAGGATGCCATCGAACAGAAAGCGAAAGAGATTTTCATGGAGTCAGTCCGCAATATGGCGACTCTTGTAGCCGATCAACTGTACGAGCGCTACCAGTATCAACGCACCGCACTGGCACGCCAGTTCCCCTTCATGATGGGAAATGACGTATGGAAAGGCGGCGGCGCACTGAATCCGAACGAGCAAGTGGGCGATGCGTTACGCAGCGGTACGCTGGGCATCGGCTTTATCGGCGGACACAATGCAATGGTGGCACTTTACGGAGAAGGCCACGGACACAGCCAGAAGGCATGGGACACGCTGTACGAAGCTGTAATGGAAATGAACAAAGTGGTAGACGAATATAAAGAGAAATATAACCTGAATTATTCCGTACTTGCCACACCTGCCGAAGGACTTTCGGGACGTTTCACCAAGATAGACCGACGGAAATACGGTAAGATCGACGGCGTGACGGACCGCGACTACTACGTCAATTCCTTCCATGTAGATGTGAAGGAACCGATCAGCATCACCGAGAAGATCAGGCGCGAAGCTCCTTTCCACGCCATCACCCGCGGTGGACACATCACGTATGTGGAACTGGACGGGGAAGCTCAGAAGAATGTACGTGCCATCGCGAAAATCGTGAAGGTCATGCACGACGAGGGCATCGGCTACGGCTCCATCAATCACCCGGTGGATACCTGTCACAACTGTGGATACAAAGGAGTAATCTTCGATAAATGTCCGGTATGCCAGAGCGAAAACATCTTACGCATGCGCCGTATCACCGGATACCTGACAGGTGACCTCAGCTCCTGGAACTCTGCCAAACGGGCGGAAGAAAAGGATCGCGTGAAGCACTTGTAGAAGTTGAAAGACACTCATTTATTTTTTACTGAAGTTTCGTAAATTGTTTCCGCATGGATTCTCCTCCTTCTGGAAGGAGGAGAATCCATGCGGGATACAGCACATGCGAAACTTTAATTTTTATTTTAAGATGAACACTCTCAATTCTCCACTTTCAGCTCTCCACTTATTATCGACTTATCCCGAAACGATTGTTGACGGTGAAGGCATCCGGTATTCGATTTATCTTGCGGGATGTTCTCATCATTGCATCGGCTGTCACAATCCGGAGAGCTGGAATCCGCGGGCGGGAGAACTGCTGACGGAGGAAAGGATTCAATCGATCATTCGGGAAATTAAAGCCAATCCATTGCTGGACGGGGTTACTTTTTCGGGAGGAGATCCGTTTTATAATCCGGAGGCTTTCCTGCTTTTTGTCAAAAGGGTAAAGGAGGAAACGGCGCTGAATATCTGGTGCTATACGGGATACACGTACGAAGAGATTCAGGCTAATCCGCGCTTGAAGGCTGTACTCGACTACATAGATGTGCTGGTGGACGGGCGTTTCGAACAGGCGCTCTTTTCACCTTATCTGGAATTTCGGGGAAGCAGCAATCAGAGGATATTGAGAATAGGTAATAAGTAATAGGTTATAGGTAATAATGGTGGGGGAGGTTTTGTATTAGTTTAGTGCGGGGGGAGCTACTACGAACTGTTGTGGGCGTGTCTCCTGCGCTAAAAAAACTTATATTTCAAAGAAGATTGAAACACGTACTTCTTTGTTTTGTTTACATTTACAAACAAAATAAGGTTCTACTAGAATAAGTTTTTTTTATGATACAAGCCAATAATACCACTTCTATAGATGAAACCGATGGACTGCCAATGCCGAGACGTATCTGGGCAGTGGTTTCCATCGGATTCGCACTTTGTATGTCGGTGCTCGACGTGAATATTATCAACATCGTACTCCCTACGCTTTCGCACGATTTCGGAACTTCGCCTGCTGTAACTACGTGGATTATAAATGGTTATCAGTTGGCTATCGTTGTTTCGCTGCTGTCTTTCTCTTCTTTGGGGGAGATTATCGGTTATCGGAAAGTGTTCCTGTCGGGCATTGGGCTGTTTTGCATCACTTCGCTGATCTGTGCCTTGTCCGATTCATTCTGGACGCTGACGATTGCACGTATCTTTCAGGGATTCAGTGCGTCGGCCACCACAAGTGTGAATACGGCGCAGCTGCGCTACGTATACCCGAAAAGCCAGATCGGGCGGGGAATGGGAATCAATGCGATGGTAGTGGCGATATCGGCAGCTGCCGGTCCGTCGGTGGCAAGCGGCATACTTTCGATAGCCAGCTGGCACTGGCTGTTTGCTATCAATGTACCGCTGGGGATTACGGCACTGCTACTGGGTATCAAGCATTTGCCGAGACAGGAAGAGCGGTCGAAGCGGAAGTTTGACTTCGTGAGTGCGATAGCCAATGCGGTCACGTTCGGGTTACTGATTTATACGCTGGACGGATTCGCGCATCATGAGGAGATGGATTTCCTTGTGCTGCAATTGATCATATTGGCCATCGTAGGAACGTTTTACGTACGGAGGCAACTGACTCAGACGACTCCGTTGCTGCCGCTGGACTTATTGCGGATACCGATTTTCCGGCTTTCGATTCTGACGTCTATCTGTTCGTTTATCGCTCAGATGGCGGCCATGGTGTCTCTCCCGTTTTTCCTTCAGAATACGTTGGGGCACAGCGAGGTCATGACAGGATTGTTGCTGACTCCGTGGCCGTTGGCTACGCTGGTGACGGCACCGTTGGCAGGTTATCTGGTGGAACGCATTCATCCGGGGATATTGGGGAGTATCGGGATGGCGTTGTTTGCCGTCGGACTTTTTTCACTTTCGGGGCTTACTGCCGAATCGTCCGATATCAGTATAATTCTTCGTCTGATGCTTTGTGGAGCCGGTTTCGGGTTGTTTCAGACGCCCAATAACAGTACGATTATCTCTTCCGCCCCAACGAAACGTTCGGGCGGTGCAAGTGGAATGCTAGGAATGGCACGTTTGCTGGGGCAGACGTTCGGTACTACGCTGGTAGCGTTACTTTTCAGTTTTGTCGTGCACGACCGGAGTACGGCGGTCTGCCTTATGGTCGGAAGTGGGTTTGCTGTTGTGGCGGCGATTGTCAGCAGTCTGCGGTTGTCGCAACCGTCTACGCTGAAAAGAGAAACGAATCGGTCATGACGAATAAAACTATCTGTCATCGGGAGCGAAGCGAAAAATCTCCTCCCACATACACACAAAGAGAAAATCTCTCACTAGGTTCCGGATAACAGACAGTCTTATTGATATATACAGATTAATATTCCGTCTCACGAATTACTTCTACCAAGCGGCGGAAGTCATCCGGATGCACATCACCGATATTTCCGATGCGGAACGTATCTGCCTTCGAAATCTTTCCCGGATAGATGACAAAGCCTTTGCTCTTCAGCGCCAAATAGAAAGCCTTAAAGTCAAAACCGTCATGCGGATAAAGGAAAGAAGTGATGATCGGTGACTGCAAGCTATCATCGAGCAGAGTGACAAAACCGAGAGAGCGCATGCCTTCCACCAAGATGCGGTGATTTTCGCAATAACGGCGGTAGCGAGCCTCTACTCCGCCCTCTTCGATCAGTTCCGTCAAAGCCTGTTTGAAGGCACGAACCACGTGAGTAGGCGAGGTGAAACGCCATTTGCCGTGTCCTTTTTCCATGGTTTCCCATTGATCGTAGATGTCCAGAGAAAGCGAGCGGGCAACTCCTTTGCAGCGCATCAGCTCCGAGCGACGGGCGATGATAAAGCCGAAGCCGGGCACACCTTGAATACATTTATTGGAACTGCTGATCAGAAAATCAATTCCCAAATCGTTTACATCCACCGGAATGCCGCCAAAGCTGCTCATACAGTCAACAATCAGTTTTTTGCCGTGCATCTTGACGATGTGAGACAGTTCTTTGATCGGGTTCAGAATGCCGGTAGTCGTTTCACAATGCACGAAGGCAACATGAGTCACATCCGAGTTGTGGCTCAGATAGTCATCGACATATTCTACAGATACCTGCTCCGTTTCTTCAAAAGCCAGCATATCGTAATCGAGATGATAATATTCGGCAATATTTCCCATACGGTCTCCGTATGCTCCGTTGCTGCAAATCAAGAGTTTATCTTTGGGAGTGATCGTTGCACCGAGTACAGCTTCCACGCAGTAAGTGCCGCTACCTTGCAAAAGGATTGAGGTGTAATCTTCTGTCTTTGCGGTGGCAAGGGAGACAAGTTCTTTGCGCAGTTCCTCTACAATGCCGAGGTTGTAATCTTCATCCCATGTACACCAGTCGGTCATCATGGCTTCTTTTACAGTGGTTGAAGTGGTTAGCGGTCCGGGAGTTAATAATAAATATGGTTTCATAATGAAGTTCCTTTTAAAATAAATGATGTTCTTTTTAAACTTATCTGTCGGCATTAATCTGATCAATCAATGCGGGCAATTCCTCGATTGTGCGGATGACGTAAGAAGCGCCTGCGGCCAGCATCCGTTCTTTCACTTCCGCTATGCGGGCTTCCAATTCATCGACGGGCATCGACTTCGTTTCTTCTTCAGTCAATGCCATCTCGTTACTTCCGAGAATGACGCCTACACTCCACACTTTGGCGTTGACGCCTTCCTTAATATCAGCAATCGTATCTCCTACTTTCACCACTGCGTCAAGGCTGGGAATCGCCAGTTTCGTCAGATTCTCAAAGATCATGTAAGGGGCCGGGCGACCGGAAGGAAGCAGATTCGGAGTAGCGCAATAATCCACTCGGTAGCCTTTTGCCTGTGCAGCCGGAAGAACGACATCCATCATCTCACGGGTATATCCGGTAGTGGAGCCGATTTTAAGTCCTTCGGCACGCAACTTTTCCAATGTCGGGATGACACCCGGAATAGGATCGGTATAATTTTCGAGCGAAGCAAACAGGTGTTTTTCGAAAAGACGGTTCAGCTCTGCCACGTCTTCTTCGGTCCATGCACGCTGATTGCGGGCAACAAACTGTTCATTCACTTCGGGCATCGAGAGCAGTTCACGGATATGCTGAATTTTCGGCAATCCCATCGGTTTGCGGGTCTGTACGACGTCAATCACCAGCCCTTTTTCCGCAAATGCTTCTATAAAAGCGGCAACAGGAGCAAAACATCCGTAATCGACAGCTGTACCCGCCCAATCCATAATAATACATTTAATCTTTTTCATTCTTGCTTTATATAATTTATATAAGTTTCGCATGTACTTGTATCCCGTATGGTTTCCCCTCCTTCCGGAGAGGTTGTGTAAAAAGTAAGAATCAAGTGTTCTT
>UMEV01019317.1_pt1 | contig 20762 bp, 20 predicted proteins | sample 1964861 | NCBI WGS metagenome assembly UMEV01 (sample SAMEA4836031, study PRJEB28245) | human gut metagenome | biome: gut microbiome; material: fecal sample | place: Denmark | collected 2008 | reverse complement strand
CCGCGATTCCGGACACACTTTTTGACCCTTAACCCTACGAGCAGGTCCTCTCGCTGTGGAACAACACCACGTTCAGCAGCGAACAGAACGGTCTTGTCTCCAATGCCGCCACGCTCCTTAACACGGCATTGGACGGTCTGAAGCTTCGGGAAACGAAGCTTGATGACCAGCCGGGCGGTGGCGAGGCCAAGCCGAATGACAAGCAGCCCTCGAAAGACAAGAATGCCAGCAAGGCCGATGGAAAACCGACTGCGGACTTGCCTCGCACGGGCTCCGACATCGTTCCCATTATCGCGGTCATGCTTCTCCTTGCAGGAGCCGGAACCACTGCCGGTACGTTGATACGCCGCAAGCATGTGTAGCGGTATGTTCTAGAAACCATCACCAGATAAATGGCCGGTCGAAGCACATTAGCTGCGACCGGCCATTTATCAGATGGGGTACGGTGATTAGAAGACGCTGTAGCCGCCGTCTACGCGAATGTCAGTGCCAGTAACGTACGAGGACGCGTCGCTGGCGAGGAAGAGCACCGTGCTGGCAATCTCGTCATTCGTGCCGAAACGATGCATCGGCACGACCTCGAGCATGGCGTCGTGGCCAGGCATGTCGATACGGCCATTGAAAATTCCAGACCACACGTATCCGGGGGAGATGGTGTTGGAACGGATACCATCCTTGGCGAGCGCGGCAGCAAGGTAACGTGAGTGTTCCATGATGGCCGCTTTGGTGGCGCCATACGCGTTCACCGGCGTCGGACTTCCCATCATGTAGTTCGCGTTGTGTCCGGACAGGGAGGCTGTGAAGATCAGTGAGCCGCCATGACCGTGTTCGCGCATGATTTCATGCGCGATGCGGCCGGTACGGTAGGTGCCGTTGAGGTTGATGTTGATGGTGCGCGTCCATACTTCTTCGGTGGCGTCTTGATCGTCGCCCGGTACGTTGACTCCGGCGTTGAGGAACGCGAAGTCGACGGTGCCCAGCTGTTCCACCAATTGTGTTTTGAGTTCGGCTACTTGTTCGACGTTGGTGACGTCGCAGGTGAGCGCGATGACGTTGGTGCCGAAACGTTCGCTCATGTCTTTCGCCAGTTCGGTGAGCTTGTCTTCTTGGCTGGGCAGGTCGACTAGTGCGACGTCTGCTCCGGCTTGGGCGAGCGCGGCCGCCGCGTTGCGTCCTAGACCGCCTGCGGCTCCGGTGACGAAGCCTTTGCGGCCGCGCATTGAGAATTTGTCGAGTATCGAGTAGTTTGATTCCTCCCATTTGTCGAGGGGATAACGTTCGTCGAAGATTTGTTCGACGGTTTTCTCTGGAATCTTCGATGATTCGTCTGCCATGTTTCGCTCCTTTGCGTGATGGTGACCGCTTTTTTGGATGCGTCCGCGCATCATGTTTTGCGCATCTATGGACCATGTTTGCGGTTGCCTATGCTCGTGCCTGCGGTCGTTCGGCGTCCGTGCCGAACCAATCCGAGTATAGCAAATAAAACGATGGCGGTGCTGTCAGTATTTGTCAGGTAAAACGTAATGAGGAAACCGTAAGGTCAATATAAGAAGATAGTTGATGATTGAAAGGGGAGTGGTGATGACGGATTTGAAAATGTTTTCCAAGCCTGTGGTGTTCACGGATTTCGATGGGGTGCTCAACGCCTTTCCGGATGACAAGCTTTTGCGCAGGGGCGGCGTGAACAAAGTTATGACCTGGGCGAAGCCCGACAGTCCCTACGCGAAAATGTACAATCCTGAAAAAGCGTTCCACTTGGACGGCAACGAAAAAGCCCACACGCCCGTAGGCTCATGGCGCATCCACTGGTCCAGCGAACTATCCGACGCCATGTACGCGTTGGCAGTTGACGGCATTGTGGAATTGTGGTGGCTGTCCACCTGGCAGCCATACTGCAGTCAGATTCTCGACCCGATGCTCGGATGGGATCCCATGCTGGTCGATGTCATCACCTGGTACGATCCTGTCACCAAATGGGGACGTGAGGCAGGCAAATGGCAGACCATCCAACGACGCGTACGCATCGAATGCGAAGAGAATGAACCCGCGCCGATCGTATGGATCGACGATGATGAATGCTTCGAACAGCGCGCGCAGCTCTTGGAGGAACTCCAGCCGAAAGCGCCGGTGCTTATGGTCCGCCCGGACTATCGTATCGGCATCAGCCGTCGCCAATGGAAACTGATCGATACGTTCGTACACCATCCCGAACAGTTCGACACGGTCACGTTCGACATGGAACCAACCTGCAGGATATACGACATCCACCACGGTTTCTAGCCTAAATGAATTACCATGGGAGGATAGTCGAGCGGAATGAAGGAAGGATGGGGTTATGGCGGAGCGTATCGTGGAGCGTCTTATCCGAGAGCGTGATACTCGATATGGTGACGGCATTTACACGACCACGCAAATCCAGTTCGCATGGAATTCCAATCATATGGAAGGTTCCACCCTTACTGCCAAACAGACCGCGCAGCTATTTGCCACCGGTACCTATACCACGGATGGCAGCGAACAGGTCAATCCTGATGATGCGTTGGAAACCCGTAATCATTTTGCTGCGTTCCGTTGGATTCTCGACCATGCTGATGAGCCGGTGGACCGGGATATGGTCTGTCACCTGCATGCCATTCTCAAGCAGGGCACCAGACAGGTCTCCGACTCGCTTTTCAACGTGGGCGGCTACAAGACTCGGCCGAACTTTATCGGCAATCCTGTCACTCCGACAAGGACCGCGCTGCCGCAGGATGTTCCCGAATTTATGGACAGGCTGTTTGATATGTGCACGAAACTTGAGGACGAGCCATATCAGATCGCCCGTGTCCATTGGACGTTTGAGAAGATTCACCCATTTTCGGACGGCAACGGTCGAATCGGACGGCTTATCATGTTCAAGGAGCTTTTGCGTATCGATGCGTTGCCTGTCCTTGTCCATGACGCGTATCGTGCGGAGTACGTCAATGGCATCAGTAAGTTTCCGGACGAGCCAGGATGGCTGGTTGATACGCTTCTATTCGAACGGGACCTTTACCGGTCGCATGTTCTGAAAACGGATGCCGAGGCATTGCGTTACACGTACCATGACCAATGGAATATGGCTGAGCATCGGGTGGAACGAGATGAGGATCTGGAATTCGCCAAGCTCATCGACACGAAGGCCCAGCCGTTGTTCGATGAGGAGTATCAGCAGCGCGAACGGCTCCTATGGGGCGAATAGCGGTCCGACTGTGTGTTCCTCCTTCCAAACGTGACATGAACCGAATGTGCATTGAGATGTGCAATTTGTGCACATTGCGGTCGCCGGCCGTTCACCTTGGTGTAAGAAGGAATCAGCCTTCGGACTTTAGCATGAGGTGCAATGGCGCGTATTGAATGCGCGCATACGAGGAAGTGAGAGCTGCATACATGCGTGTATTCGACTTCGATGGAACCATCTATGACGGAGAAAGCCTGTTCGACCTGTACCTGTTTTCGGCCAAATACAATCCGAAAGTATTGCGGTACATCGCCCCGGTACTGCGCTATGCCGTCAAATACAAGCTCGGACGAGCCACGTTCGATCAAATGGAATACGGTGTGGGCAAGCTATGCCACGGATATTTAAGCGAACTTGCCGAATCGTTGGAATTCGAAGAATTGGTCAACGCCTTCTGGGATCAGAACATGAAGCGCATCAAACCCTGGTATGAGCCACGCGAAGACGATGCGATCCTCACCGCCTCGTTCGACATCACCGTGGGCGAGGCCTGCCGCAGGCTTGGCGTGCAACATTTGGTCTCGTCCACCATCGACGGCAACACGTTGAACGTAAACTACCTCAACTTCAACACCAACAAGCCCAAACGATTCCGCGAACTCTACGGAGACAACGTTCGAGTGGACGCATTCTACACAGACAGCCGATTCGACCAGCCCATGATCGACATGGCCCGACGTGCCTACATGGTCAAAGGCAACAAAATCCACCAAGTCAAATAGCCGGAAAGGCTGGAACGGAATACGGCGGCAAGGACCGATCCTGACATCTCCCCTTCGGCATGGACGCCTTGCACGAGCCAGGATGGGCGTCGGTCGGTCATATTGCCGTATATGGAAAATACGACCGACCGCAAAAACAGTTAGAACGACACGCGCTTGGACTGGTTTACGGCAGAAACCTCGCACACGATGCCAACAACTACCGCGAAACACGCTTCACACACAACAAATAAATCAACCAAGCAACAGGCATCGCCAACATAAACACCGGATAAAACCACACAGCAGGCAAATGCCCATACACCAAACCACCCACAAACGGACCAACCGACATACCCAAATCAATACCCGCATAATACGTACTATTCGCAATACCACTGCGCTCGCGGCCTGCGATTACCACGGCCTGCGCCTGCGTGACTGAACTCATCAGACCGTAGCCGACAGCGGTGAAAATCGCAGCCAACAACAGCATCCAATCATTGAACAGGAACGTCATGCATGCGAGCATCGCCAGCATGCCCAACGAGCAGACCGTCAGCCAGAAACGGAAGCCCTTGCTGTCGAACAGGTCGCGCAAGCCCAGTCGCAACACCAATAACGCGACCGCGTAAAACATGAAAAACAGGTCGGATGATACCGGCAGATGACGAGACTGAACATAACTCACGATGAAGGACTGATTTGCGAAATACGCTATCGCAAACATCATGAACGTCAGCGACAACGGCACCACACGCGGTTCCAGAATCGAACGGATCGAAAAACGATGCTTTTTGGTTGCGCTAGCAGAACCGTCAATGTCTACGGCAGTGGAGGGATTCTCCGTTATGGAAGTCTGCTTTTTGCGTACCGGCTGTCCGCCATTCTTCACCATCAGTGTGGCGAGCAGCATGATCACCGCCAGCACCAGCGAACTCAAAAACGTCAGACGATAACCGATGTATTTTTGCGCGCGAATACCCAATGCCGGTCCGACCGCCATAGCCAGCGCGTTCATCGTGCCATACACTCCCATGCCGGCACCCATATGCCGGATCGGCAGCAAAAGCGACATCCACGTGGCCAGGCAGACCGAGCAGCATGCGAAACCAACGCCGTTGATCACGCGAGCCATGATGAGCATGATGGGGGAGTTTGCGAAATAGTACAGCAGTCCGGCGGCGAAATAGAGCACCGTGCCAACCGCCACAAGTGTGCGCTTGCTGGTTTTGTCGGAAAGATTGCCTGCGATAGGGCGGCAGAACAGTGAGATGAAACTCATCGACCCGGCCACCGCACCCATCAGCATGCCGTCCGCGCCCAACGATTCCGCATATCCGGCAACGATCGGATTGGCAAGCATATTGCTCGACATGAAACAGAACGTCGCAAGCATGACCAACGCCATATCACGGGTGATGAGACGATCATGCTTACGCCGGGGCTGTTCGGGCCGGTTCGATTGTTGTGCCGGTTGCTTCTGTCGTACCGATTCAGATGCGGGTATCGTTGGTGCTGTCATGCTCGTTCGCCTCCGAGCATGCAACTGTAGCAGCCTTGACGAAAAACGGCCGTCCACATATCGCGGACGGCCGATGGAGATGGCTTTAACGATGTGAAAGTATGCTTCGCTTACAGAGTTTTTACAGAGCTTTGGCGGCCTGCTCGACAAAACCTTCCATACCGTCGATGTCAACGACATGGTCGAAACGCACGTCGGCGGTCTCCAAACCGCGCAACGCGGCCGGAGCGGTAGTGCCGGTCGCCTCGGCAAGCACGTCCATGCATTCGAAATCCGTGCCGGAAGCATCCAAACCCAAGGACTCGTTGACCACGCGCGGGAACTTGTACGGGCTGGCGGTGCTCAGCAGCACGCGCGGCGTCAGCGGATCGCGAGGCATCTGCTGCATCACGTAATAACCGCACGCGGTATGCGGGTCGATCACATAATGGTTCTTGTTCCAGCAATCCGCGATCATCTCACGCACCTGATCCTCATCGGCCCAGCCGGTGCCGAACAGGGAACGAATCTTGGCCAGCATCGGTTCGGGAACCTCATAGGCGCCCCACTGGTTCAAATCGTTCATCAGCATGGCGATCAGACGAGTGTCCTTGTCGGACATGTAATACAGCATGCGTTCCAGATTCGAGGAGATAAGAATGTCCATCGACGGGGAAATCGTCTGATAGAACGGACGCTGACGGTTATACGTGCCGGAAGTCAGGAAATCGAACAGCACATTGTTCTTATCGGACGCAACAACCAGATGCTTGACCGGCAAGCCTAACAGCTTCGCATAATATCCGGCGAGAATATCGCCGAAATTACCGGTCGGCACCACAAACTCGACCTCATCACCGACATTGATGACCTGCTGTTCGAGCAGCTGCGCGTAAGCGGAGAAATAATAGACGACCTGCGGCACCAAACGTCCCACATTGATCGAATTTGCGGAAGACAGTACCACATGCGAATCGGAAGCCAAACGATTGGCAAGCTCACGATCACCGAAAATGCGTTTGACAGCGGACTGAGCGTCATCGAAATTGCCCTTCACCGCGCAGACATTCACATTCGAACCAGCCTGCGTGCTCATCTGCAGTTCCTGTACCTGGCTAACCTTGCCTTCCGGATAGAACACGGTGATGCCTGTGCCCTCGGCATCCGCGAAACCAGCGAGCGCCGCCTTGCCGGTGTCTCCGGAGGTGGCTGTCACGATCATGATTTTCTCGTTGCCGTCGCCGCCGGCCGGGGTGGTGCGTGCCATGAAACGCGGCAGGATCTGCAATGCGACATCTTTGAATGCGGAGGTCGGGCCGTTAAACAGTTCCATCACGTAGTCATCGCCGAGCGGCTTGACCGGGGTGATCTTTTCGTCGGACCATTGCGCGCCGTACGCTTCATCGATGCATGCCTTGAGTTCGGTTTCGGAGAAGTCGGGCAGCAGCACGCTCAGCACGTCGAATGCGATCTGCTGGTAGGGCTTGCCTGCGAGAGATGCGACGTCTACGTGGGTTTCGCCCAGTGAGTCGGTTACGAACAGGCCGCCGTCGTCGGCGATGCCTTTGCGTATGGCTTGCTTGGAGGTGAGTGAATCGGTGGTGCTGCGAGTGCTGTGGAACGTGGTCACTGGATTTCCTTAGCAATAGAACGGACAATGAACGTCAAACAATATTGAGTGTAGCGTTATGGGCGGGAAGAAGCGTGTTTGGCGTCCGTGGAATGGGACGATGCGTGTTTATGGGTGGTGATTGTTTCCTGCTTGTTTCGTGATTGCTTCCATGTTTCGAAACGCCCTATTCCCTCATGCGATTTGTGCACGTACACTTCATCGTTAAGCCTGCACGTTCGTACGGGCAACGTATTTATCCTCCAAGCCAAGGAGAGCTCAATGACCGCATCGCCTCTCGCGCAAACTCCGAACGACATGTTCAACGCGCCTATCGCCGAAGCAGACCCCGAAATCGCCGAGGTACTCAACGCTGAGTTGTCTCGACAGCAGAACGGCTTGGAGATGATCGCCTCCGAAAACTTCGTGCCGCGTGCCGTGCTTCAGGCTCAGGGTTCCGTGCTGACCAACAAGTATGCCGAAGGCTATCCGGGACGCCGCTACTATGGTGGCTGCGAGCAGGTTGACAAGATCGAAACCATTGCCCGTGAGCGTGCCAAGAGCCTGTTTGGCGCCGAATACGTCAACGTGCAGCCTCACTCCGGCGCACAGGCCAATGCAGCCGTCTACCAGGCGCTCGTCAAGCCGGGCGACACCGTGCTCGGTCTTGCCCTCGATCATGGCGGACATCTCACCCACGGCATGAAAATCAACTTCTCCGGACGTTTCTACCATGCCGAAGCCTACGGAGTCAATCCTGAAACCTTCCGCATCGATCCTGAAATCATCCGCCAGCGCGCGCTTGAAACCCACCCGGCCATGATCATCGGCGGCTGGAGCGCCTACCCGCGTATCGAAGACTTCAAGGCCATGAAGGAAATCGCCGACGAAGTCGGAGCCAAGTTCTGGGTTGATATGGCACACTTCGCGGGCCTTGTCGCGGCCGGACTGCACCCGAGCCCGGTCCCGTACGCCGATGTCGTATCCTCCACGGCTCACAAGACTCTTGGCGGTCCGCGTTCCGGTTTCATTCTCGCCAAGCAGGACTATGCCAAGAAGCTCAACTCCGCGGTCTTCCCGGGTCAGCAGGGCGGTCCGCTCATGCACGTCATCGCAGGCAAGGCCGTCGCGTTCAAGGTCGCAGCCTCTCCGGAGTTCAAGGACCGCATGCAGCGCACCCTCGACGGTGCCAAGATCCTCGCCGAACGCCTCATGTCCGACGATGTCAAGAACAACGGCATCAGCGTCCTCACCGGCGGCACCGACGTCCACCTCGTCATGGTTGATCTGCGCAACAGCGAAATGGACGGCCAGCAGGGCGAAGACCTCCTCGCCCAGTGCGGCATCACCATCAACCGCAACACCGTTCCGTTCGATCCGCGTCCGGCAAGCGTGGCTTCCGGTCTGCGCATCGGCACCAGCGCCCTCGCCACCCGCGGCTTCGGCAACAAGGAATACGAAGAGGTCGCCGACATCATCGGAACCGCACTCGCAGCAGGCAAGGATGCCGACGTGGAAGCCCTCAGGGCTCGCGTCGACAAGCTCGCCGAAGACTTCCCGCTGTATCCGGGTCTCGATCAGATCCACTGATTCCATGTCGAATAACGGTTGATCGAGAACGGTTTCGGATATAAATCTCTGAGGACACGTGACGTGCGAAATCGCGCCCTGTTTCCGATGCTACGACGAAATAATGGTCGAAGCTACGGAACAAGGCGCGATTTCGCGCTAATCTAGGAAATTATGACGAACCCACAGACCCAATCCAACGCCATGGAGCCCGATGTGCTCAACGAGGTGTGCGCCAAAGCCGACGCCGCCCGAATCGCGCAAGCGCAACTTGCCCAAACCAACACGCAGCATAAAAACGAACTTCTCAACGCCATCGCTGACGCACTCGACGCGCGCGCCAATGAAATCGCGGAAGCCAACGCCATCGACATGCAGAAATCCGCCGAACATGGCATGGACGCAGGCAAACTCGACCGGCTCAAATTTGACGTACCCCGCGTCAACGCAGCCGCACAAGGTGTGCGCCACGTAGCCACCCTACAGGATCCGATCGGTGAAATCGTGCGCGGATACCACCTCGACAACGGTCTGCGACTCGAACAAACCCGCGTGCCCATCGGCGTGCTCGGCATGATCTACGAAGCACGACCCAACGTCACCGTCGACGTCGCGTCACTCTGCATCAAATCAGGCAACGCGGCACTCCTCAGAGGAGGACACGCGGCCGAACGCACCAACGCAGCCACCCTCAACATCATCGCCGACGTATTGCACGAACACGGATATGATGCCGCACTCATCGCTTCCGTCGACGAATACGGGCGTCAAGGCGCCAACGCCATGATGCAGGCCCAAGGCCACATCGACCTGCTTATTCCACGAGGGGGAGCGGGCCTCATCCAAGCCGTCGTGCAAAACTCCAAAGTACCCGTCATCGAAACCGGAGCGGGCAACGTACACATCTACGTCGACCGAACCGGCGACCAAAACAAAGCCATCCCCATCATTCTCAACGCCAAAACGCAACGCGTCGGCGTCTGCAACGCCACTGAAAAACTCCTCGTGCACAGTGACATCGCCGAAGCGTTCCTTCCGCAAATCGCCACAGCGCTTGCCGCAGCCGACGTCGAAGTGCATGCCGACGAACAGGCCTACGAGATCATCGACAAAACCGGTATTGACGGGGTGAAACTGATACATGCCACTGAGGAAGACTGGGATACCGAGTATCTCGCGTTGAAGATCGGCGTCAAAGTGGTCGACTCACTCGACGAGGCCATCAGCCACATTAACCGCCACTCCACAGGGCATACCGAATCCATTATCGCCGAAGACTATTCGGCCATTGAGGAATTCACCTCACGCATCGACTCGGCGGTGGTGATGGTCAACGCGTCCACGCGTTTCACAGATGGGGGAGTGTTCGGCTTCGGCGCGGAACTTGGTATCTCCACGCAAAAAATGCATGCACGCGGGCCCATGGGACTACGCGAAATGACCACGACCAAGTGGATCGGCTACGGAACAGGCCAGGTACGGGCATGAACGAACACAACAATAATGACGGCCAGATGGAGGAAACAATGACTGACGCTAAGAACCCATGGAATGCGGATCTCAATGACCCCTATCTGGGATTGAAGCTCGCATCCGAACGATTAAGCATCGTACGATACGTGTTTCTCGTGCAGATCGAGGACGGCATCGCATCGGCGGCACAGCGTGCTTCACTCGAATACGCCGACGCGGTGCTGATCGGTTGGCCGGAAGTCGATGCCGAAGACGTGGTGGAACTCGACGAAGAGAAGCTTAAAAGCGTCGATGAGCAGATGCGGCTCATGGAACAGTACATCGCCAAATTCAGCGCCATGGAGCGCGAACAGGATATTGACGGCATGACCGATACGCTGATTCGCGTCACCGAACGTGTGGCGGAAGTGCGTCGCGCCTATCAGCCGGACTTCCCTCTGCCGACTTTCGCGGAGATCAGGCGCGTCGTGCAGGACGAGTGGGATGAGGATATGGGCAAAATCGACCCGGACAACGCATCGCCAACGGCAGACAGCATCGGCCGTGAGACCGCGGACGCCGATCAGGAACAAAAAAACGAGGATGCCTCATGACCGGCCCGAAACGCATGCGGCCCGAATCCGCCGAAGCCGATTCCGAACTTGCCATCAGCTATGTGGTGGAACCGGAACGGCGCATGTCCGACCTTTCCGTGGAATCAGCAGGTTCCGCGGTGGCCACAGGCCGACGTTCAGCACGCGGCAACTGGCATAGCAGGCCTCGCATCGGCATCATGGGCGGCACGTTCGACCCCATCCACAACGGCCACTTGGTGGCGGCCTCAGAAGTGTCGTGGGTGTACGACCTCGACGAAGTGATCTTCGTGCCGACGGGACGCCCCGTATTCAAACTCGACAAGAACGTCACCAACGCGGAAGACCGGTATCTCATGACGGTCATCGCCACCGCGTCCAATCCGAAATTCACCGTATCACGCGTGGACATCGACCGTCCGGGAGTCACCTATACCATCGACACGTTGCGAGACATCCGTGCGCAACATCCCGACGCGGAACTCTTCTTCATCACCGGAGCTGACGCGGTCGCGGAAATCATGCAATGGAAAGACGCCGACAAAATGTGGGATCTGGCCCACTTCGTGGCCGTGACCCGCCCCGGGTACTCATCGCCGGAAGGGGTGAAACTGCCGGAAGGCAAGGTCGATACGTTGGAAATACCGGCACTGGCGATTTCCTCGACCGATGTGCGGCGACGTGCGGAGCATGGGGAGCCTGTTTGGTACCTCGTACCGGACGGCGTGGTGCAATATATTGGCAAGCACGGACTGTACCGGTAAATTTCAGGTGAACACGCGCGGGTGAGACGGTCTGCGCAGATGGTTAATATGGGTCACGTCCACTTGACGCGAAAACAGACGTTTGGAGACATGGTGAGCGCAATCCTTGAAGGAAAGCCGGATAAAAACCTTATCCTTGTCACAGGCAGAACACATCCGAAACTGGCGGCGGAAGTCGCCGAACAACTTGGCATTGATGTTCTGGAAACCACAGCATACGACTTCGCCAACGGCGAAATGTACGTGCGCTACACCGAATCCGTGCGTGGCGCGGACGTGTTCGTACTGCAAAGCCACGCAGCCCCGATCAACCAATCGATTATGGAACAGCTCATCATGATTGATGCGCTCAAGCGTGCATCCGCGCGTTCCATCACCGCGGTCTGCCCACTGCTTGGCTACTCGCGCCAAGACAAGAAGCATCGCGGCCGCGAGCCCATTTCCTGCCGTCTCATGTTCGACCTGCTGAAGACCGCAGGTGCCGACCGCATCATGAGTGTCGACCTGCATGCGGCGCAGTCCCAAGGCTTCTTCGACGGTCCTGTCGACCACCTTATCGCTATGCCGGTGCTGGTCGACTACATTCGCGACCGTTTCTCCAACCAGCTTGACAATGTTGCCGTCGTCTCTCCGGATGCGGGCCGCATTCGTGTTGCGGAGCAGTGGGCGCAGCGTCTTGGCGGTGGTCCGCTCGCATTCGTCCACAAGACGCGTGACATCACCCGTCCGAACCAAGCGGTCGCCAACCGAGTCGTGGGCGATGTCGAAGGTAAGGACTGCGTGCTCGTCGACGATCTCATCGATACCGCCGGAACCATTGCCGGTGCATGCAGCGTGCTTAAGGATGCCGGTGCCAAGTCGGTGACTGTCGTCGCCACACATGGCGTGCTGTCTGGTCCCGCCGTCGAACGTTTGAAGAACAGCGGAGCCCGCGAAGTCGTGCTTACCGACACCGTGCCGATTCCTGAAGAGAAGCGTTGGGACGGTTTGACCGTGCTGTCGATCGCGCCGCTGCTGGCCAGCGCCATCCGTGCTGTGTTCGAAGACGGCTCTGTGGCTGAGTTGTTCGACACATATCCGGAGCATCACGGACAGGGCTTCTTGTTCGCCTGATGACGCGTTGTGCGGGCATGCTTAGCGTACGTTCCGCATGTTTGTGGGGTAACTCCCATATCAGTGAAGCGAGTACCGTTGTTTAAGGTGCGCATAACACTTTTTGTGCACCTTAAACAACGTTTTTTATTAGTGCGACACGTCGAGACACGCGGTGTTGGCGACATGTGGCATAATAGACACTTGGCGGTAACCGCAAGGTTTTCCGCCATTCCCCCATGGTGTAATGGCAGCACACGGGTCTTTGGAACCCTTTGTCTTGGTTCGAGTCCAGGTGGGGGAGCCTGAAACGGGTCCTCGCGGAGAAGCGGGGACCCAAATTCATTTGATCCACATCCAATGGCATGACGAACGCGCGCGGTCCGACCGCGCCATGCGGCCTGCTCTCGTCGTCATCCGGCTTGCGCAGGTAACGCGCACCGGCCGGAGCGGAAAGCTCACGACGGGAAATATCTGATGCGGCATTATGCCGCATCAGATATTCTGCTTTCGTTTTGCGACGATTTTCCATCAATTGACGGGAAAGTTCTTCAGATTCCAGCATATAGGTTGGGTCCATTAATTCCTCAACCGTAACGCCAAAAGTTCGAGCAAGGATATATACCTGTCGGAATTTCAGTTTGCTGTTTCCCGTCAAAAGCTGCGATACGGCGCCTTTGGTGATACCTAATGGACCAGTTAGATCATTTTGAGAAAGGCTTAACAAATTTAGATACCGTTGGGTGTTGTATCTGATAGCCCGTTCGACGATGTCTGCTTCACCATCGATGGAGCTGTCGTTGACTTGGTCTGAATTAACCGCAGTCATCTTCCGTCCTTTTCTAAACTCTTTTATATCTGATGTATATGAGATTAACACGCCGATTTGCGTTTACAAAATCTGAACGCTATGCTATGGTTTAGAAAAACAAAACAACGTTTAGTATCATTTGATACACAGAAGGAGGTAGTGATGTCGAATATGAAACGTTGGCTGCGAGATCAAGGCATTTCGTACAGTTCAATTGCTGCAGCTATGGATCAGACGAAATCTTCAATCTGTCAGAAAGTGAATTTGAAAGCCCAGTGGCAAAAAACGGATTTCCTTTATTTGCATGATCACTATGGTCTTTCCGCAGATTTTGTTCTTGATCTTATTCCGTATGATTGCAACGAAAAAGCGGAAGGGAGACCAGAAAAAATGAGTTTAGTTTAAAAGCAAACAAGCTCGTGGACGAATTGCAGTTCGCATCCGGGCGGCGGATGAAACCATCCAGCATTTCCCAAACCAATAACAGAAAAGAGACAGAACGACAGACCGGCATACGCACCGTCAACCGCGGTGAGCCCGATAGCCATTCACCACGGCAACCACGGAACGTATGAATCGGCAGGAACCACCATCATCGAACAACACAGTCGACAACAAACGACCAAGCAGGTCGTCGTCCGAAAGTTCCAAATCCGAAAGACCGAAACGACGGAAGTCGTGACCCGGATGAAACGCATCCAACGCTCCAAGCCAACAGTCATAAGCCACTGTCGCTCGATCCAATGGAACGGAACCGTCAAGACTGCAATCTTCGAAGGACACGACTGCAAGAGCAATCTCCAACACGGAGACCTCATGCTCCAACAAGAACTTCGGCACGACGGAATGATCTGGTCCGAGAACATCATCCTCATCCATATCCATTCCAATCTTTCGCCGGGCTTCATACCAACCACTCAACGATGGGTCGATATCGAACAAATAATAATGCCCGCACATGAGTTGCAGCTCACATACGGGCGGCGAGTCAATCCCATCCAGCATTTCCCATTTTACCAAGGTTCCACGGTCACCAGCCAAGGAACCAATCACAGAAAGAAGAGATCACAATGAACGATTTCAACGAAACCAGCAATGCAATCAATTCCAACTTTGAGGAAAGGACCAGCTCAATGTCTGATTATTCCACATCCACCACACCAAACGGAACCCAATATCAGGAAAACACGCCGACAATCACCCCCGAAATCGTGGACGCCGAAATCCTGGACGATAGTGATGCCGATTTGGTCGAAACGAATCCAGTCGCCGGCTTGGCCGAGAACTTCCAAGGTGAATTGGCGGCACGCGCCCTTAAGCCGGATGAGACCAATTACACCGAGGATGAGGCGCGTCGCGTCACCGAAGAACTCAAGGTCAAGCTCCTGCATGCGCTTGAGGCTCAGTACGATTTCATCCAGGCCGCGGAACAGGCGTTCGACGGTCACATCTGGGTCGCGCTCGGATATCCGGAGGGCATGAAGGGCTGGACCATGTATTGCGCGGACAACTTCGCCGCCGAGAAGATCCGTGTGACCGGCCAGCAGCGTACCGACCTGATCACAGGCTTCACGCCGGGCAAGATCAGCAACCGTGGCATCGCCGCTCTTCTCGGTGTCAATGATAGGACCGTCAGGCGAGCTAAGACAAAGGCTGGGATTGCTCCTGCAACGGGCAAGGTACGTGATGCGCGCGGCAGGATGCACACCATCGACACCGGCAGCATGTCGAGCGAGGAACGCCGCAAGAAGATCGTGGAACTCTCCGAGGAAGGCGCCAAGCAGACCGACATCGCCGACATGCTCGACGTATCCCAATCCACCGTGTCCGAAACCTTGCGCAAGGACAAGATGCGTCGCATCAGCGAAGGCCTCGAACCCGCGGTCGTAGACAACACCGAATTCGATCAGGCCTCCGACGACCAGCCGTTGGACCTTGACATGGGCAACGCGGACGCCAAGATCCGCAGTTACATCGACGCGTTCGGCGTCACGGTAACGCAGGCGAACGACGGCATCGAAGGCATCGTGCGCCAGCTTGAGAGCGATTACTGGAAGCCGGGCTCCAGCGTCGTGGACGAAATCATCGGCAACAACGCTTCGATGATTTTCGACATCATCAGCAACACGGGCAAGATGCTCCGTCTGCTGAACATCGACCTCGACAACGTGTTCGACGGCGTGGACGAGGACGATCCCGACAACGATTGGAGCCGTTTCGTCGATGGTTGCGAAGAACTCGGCAAGGTCTGCGAGGAAGTCGTGGGCTGACCTTGCCCCGCACGTATCGGAGTGGATAGGGGCATGGATCCACTCCGACGCCACGTTTCATTGAATCTTCCCGGGACGCCGCAGTCCCGGGATCGAATCGAATACTGGTTTTTGGAGAAGAAAAGACTGAATCATGAAATACACCAAGGACGAAGAGGAAAAGGCCGAAAGGTCCAGCGTCAAAATGTGGCCCGGTATCACCGCCGGCATCATCATCGGCCTGATCGCGTTCGTATTGAGCTTCGACGCCTTGCGTCTCGTGTTCGTCTCATGCGGCATCAACCCCTGGCTGAGCTGGGGCGGTCCCGTGTGCGTGGACGGCACGATCCTCCTGTGCACATGGGCCACGTGGGGCTTCAAGAAGGGACATATCCGCGGATCCGCATACCCGTGGGTGGGACTCGTCCTGTTCAGCGGTTTTTCCATCGCGGGCAACGCGTTGCACGCGATGATCAACACCGGGTTCCGACTGCCGTCATGGGTGCCGCCGGTCATCATGAGCATTCCACCTGTCGCGCTCCTGTACGCGACCCACTTGATCGTCATCATCGCCGGGGACCGGCTCGACAAGATCAACACCGCCACTGACGCCACACGAGTGCCGGAAGCCGCACCGCGGGAGACCCGCGTGCCGGTTGAGCCCGTGAAAGCCCAGCCTGTGCAGCCCGCGCCCGTTCCCATGCCTACGCCGGTTGCCGAAACCAAACCCGCAGCTGAGACCGAGCCGATGATTCCCGACCTGTTCGACTTCCAGACGATCGTGCCCGACATGGAGGACGATGCTGACCCAAAAGCCGAAGAGGCTGAAGCGCCCGTCGCCGACGCCTCCACTCCGACCATCACGACCTCCGACTCCAACGTTCCACAGCCGGTGATGGAATCCCACGTTACCATTCCAACCCTGGTCGCGGCCTCCACGGTCACCCCGGACCTTCCAACGGAAACCACGCCGGAACCGGAAGCGGAACCAGTCGAGGACACTACTCCATCGGAGATGCCGGTCACAGCCGTGGGAACGGAAGAGGAAAAGGAGCCGACGGACGCTCAGACTGAAACGGAAGCCGGAAACGAACCGGCTACGGACGATGCCGTCAAGACCAAGCCTAAGAAGACGCGTCGGAACAAGGCCGGCGCCGATGACGAGGAATGGCTCGCATGGCTCGACGAATGCAAAGCCCAGAACGAGACTCCGACCTCGACGAAGGCGGTGGAGGCTGGATTGGCTTCGAGCAGTAGCACCGCCAAAAGGTATCTCGCACGTATCAGGAAAGAGCATCCGGAAAGGTTCTGAACATGGAACACCACAGCATGAGCGCCGGTGAATTCAAGGACCGGTACGGCGTCACCCCGCAGGAGGTGCAGGACGCTTTGGACGAGAACCGTCGCAGGGTCGCGCGCAAGCTTTCCGAATGGGGATACGGTTGGGCGGTGGACGAGGTCATGTGCGATGTGGCCGTGGAACTGCTCAAGGGCGGTCTGCGCCGGTGGGCGTCCTATGAGGACCGGAAGGCGCTGGGCGCTTTCGTGAACACTCTGCTCGGCAATCGTCTGGGTGAATGGATGCGGACGGAACGTCCCAAATATCGTGGCGGCATGACCCATGCTCCCCAGACCCGCCGCAAGCGGTCCGCCCACACGTCGTCGCAGGGCGAGTCGTTGGACGCGGACGAGGCAAGGAGTCTGATCCGCAGGGAGGATCATGCGGCATCGGAGGGACGTCTGTGTGAGGAGGACGACGTGTTCGGCGATCCGGATTCCGATGTTCTCGCCGCTCCCGCGGGCGACAGGTCCAGCTATCAGGAATGGCTTACCGGCGGAGACCAGCCACAGGGGCTGGCGAGCGACGAATACAGGGACGACATGAAATATTTGGAGAACGAATGCGTGCGACAGGATCGGGATGGTCGGACATTGTGGCGGATGCTGGTACGCCAATGCCTCACCGTGACACGTGGCGCCGACGCATTGCGCGGCGACATCCGTCGTTTTTTGGAGAACTCGCATCGCGGCCGCAACCCACGAATCGAGGATTACCCGTACATCCTCGCCGCCATCAACAAATACAAGACGGGCAGGAGGACAAGATGATCCTTCATCGGCTGTTACCGGATCCCGGTGACGTGGAGATAAGGCCGGGACGGTTCTGTTTTCTCTCTCCAACGCCGTTCCGGTCCATGACGGCCGTAACGCGTCGTCTATCGATGATGACGGACACGCGTGGACGGCACCCCCTCAAGACTTTGGAAAACCTAAACATTTTGGAAGCAAGGAGCCGTAATGAAGACCGTTGAATGGGCTTGGAACTCTGATCCCGATACGCCGGACGAGAAACTCGTGCTGATCGCCATGGCGAGGGACACGTATCGGACCCCATTGGAGGCTTTGGCCATCGTGGGTTCCCGCGTGTTGCGGCATGCCGTGTGCGATATGACGCCGTCCGAACTTGACGTGGTCCTCGCGAGCCTGGAACGTCAGGGATACATCACGCCGTACGAGGATACGGACGGTCCGGTCGGACGCCGGATCGGCATCCTGAACCGTGAGCACGCGCAGGAAGGCCCGTGGAAGGCATGGCGTCTCAACATCGACGGCAAGGAGACGGGACGATGAGCGTCAGAGCGATCTCATGGGCGTATGGCCAGAGTCTTGGTTCCGCATCGCAAAAGGCAGTGCCGCTCCATCTTGCATATCTGGCCCGTGAAGAGGACAACTGCGCGTGGCCGCACGTAACGCGTATCCAGGCAGAGACCGAATTAAGCGGACGTACCGTACGCAAGGCATTGAAAGCACTGCAGGACAAGGGACTGATCGCATTGGGAGACCAGAACCTCGCCGCGGTTCACGGCAACGGCGACATCGTGCCAGCGAACCGTCGACCCAAGGTCTGGATCCTGCGATTGGACCATAGCGGAAAGGCTGACAGATCATGACGGTAGTAACCATGGTATGGGTCCAGGAACACGTGCACGAGGTACGCAATGCGACCAAAGCGGTCTTGTCATATCTCGCATTCAAAGCTCGTTACGACGACGGGACGGCCGCATGGCCGGCGATAGGCACCATCGCTGGAGCATGCGGGTTGAGCGAGAAGACCGTGCAACGCAGCATCGACCAGCTTCTCGACCTCGGACTGATCGAACCCGGACAGCAGAACTTCAGCGCCATTAACCCGAAGACCGGCGAACCGGTCAGGAGAAACTACCAGACCATCGTATGGAACGTGATCTGCAAGGAATCGAACCTGCCGACCGAACCATGCGAGGACCCGTCCGCATCCAAAGTCAGAGCCGCCATGAAACGCGCGGAAAGAGCGAAAGCCAAAATGTCGCCCCTGAACCAAACGGACCAGAACGACGGTGAAAGCTCGGACAAAATGTCCGGAACGGCGGACAAGAAACAAACAAAAAGAGCGAAAGCCAAAATGTCGCCCCTGAAGAATGGCGGAAACAAGCCGATTCTCACAGATTCTGACAAAATGTCGCCTCTGGAATCACAGGACGGGACGAACGATGTGGTCGAGGACAAAATGTCCGAAAAACTGGACAAAATGTCGCCCAATAATACATTGAAATACAATTACCCCTCTCTCCCTACGGGAGAGCTCCCCGCAAGCGGGAAGCGCCCCACCGGGGAGGACGGGAAAAATGAGACGGGACGATCCTCCGAAGCCGTGACCGTGATGGACCATCTCACGGCCATCCGCTCCAAGCTGTCGCTGACGACCTCAACGCCGACCAAACGTGACCACGCCAAAATCGGGAACCTCGTCAGCCGGCTCGCCAAAGCCCACGACGCCGACCGCGCGGTAGCCGTGGCGCTCATCCTCACGGTCATCGACTGGCTGCCCGCGAACACGTACTGGCTCCGTCGCATCGACTCCGCCCGCCGACTGGCCGACAACTGGGATCAGATCGCCAACGACTGGACCGTCAGCCAACTCGAAAACCAACGCGAACGCGACACGGAAGCCCGGACCCGCGGCCGCAAGCCCATCTCCAAGCCCACACCCATACCGGACTACCACTCGGAACGCCACGTGCACACGCTCATGTGCGAACACGTCCTGAACGACATGAAGCCACACGAGGCGGAATACGACCACGAGGGCAGCCTTCGATCTGGGCAGCCATCCGAATGGCATCTCGCATGCATGCGCCACGCGGACGAACTCAACCAGCGTGACGGACTCGACAAGGCCGCCTGAGATGGCTCTTCCAATGATCGACGCCGAATTCACAGACGGTATCCGTCACCGGTTCAATCCCGAAACACGACTCGAATATCCACGTCCAAACCAAAAACGGTAGTCGTAAAACCAGTAGAACGAAAGGAAAACACGATGAACGGGAAACGAGAGAAAACCAACGCGCACGGTGCAGGACGCATCCTGTCCTACGAACCGTTGAAAGTGCACTGCGACGCTTGCGACCAGGATTTCAACTCATGGGAATCGTTCGGCAGACATGTGGACGAGATCGTCGACAAACCCGCCGACACCAGACGCGAGGCCGTCATGGACGTCCTCGCCGACCATCTGGGAGACATCGGCATGGAGGACGGGTGGGACGATCCACAAGTCACACCCGACGGGTCCATCAAATGCGGATGCCTCGCCGAATTCCCGGACATCACCGCATGGCGCGCGCACCTCGCCCAAGCCATCATCGACAACATTGACGCCAGCAAGGAAGCCTACGAAGCCCTGAACCGCGTGGACGTGGAAGCCACGCGCGAGGCCGGCGAGATGAACGACGAGCCCATGGGGCAGGACTGGCGGATCCGCCACGACCGTCTCCTGGCCGCCTCGCCGATCGTCCTGGACGCGGCGGAAAACCGCGACGGGGATGGCTCTGACATGACATGCGCTCCATCCAATCCGACAGCTGGAACAACAGGAAACATGTCCGAATAATCCGACCGGTTCCTGGCCGATGACGCGGACATCCGTCCTCACAAGCCGAGGCGTCTGAAAACCCTCTCCCAAAATGAGACCGGGTTTTATGCTGCCATGATGATTGACTCCGAAGCCAAAACGCTTTAGCCCTCCGTCGTACATGCTTGCATCGCCGACAGCATTGAAAGATTACTTATTCGCCGATTCGGAAGCAGAATATCTGATGCGGCATAATGCCGCATCA
>UMEV01027127.1_pt1 | contig 29096 bp, 23 predicted proteins | sample 1964861 | NCBI WGS metagenome assembly UMEV01 (sample SAMEA4836031, study PRJEB28245) | human gut metagenome | biome: gut microbiome; material: fecal sample | place: Denmark | collected 2008 | reverse complement strand
AGCCCAAGGCCGTCATGTTTTCCGACGGCGGTCCTGGATGCCGCTGGGTGGGCAACGAACGCGGCATCGCTGGTGCCACCAACTGGGCGTTCCTGCGAAAGAACACGGTTTATCCGGGCTATCCGAAACACTACGAACTGCAATATGGCCACGCCGATGGCGACCAATGGACGCCTTCAGAATGCGACGTGTCCATCCGTCCAGGATGGTTCTACCATGCGCAGCAAGACAACCAAGTGAAAAGTCCGCAACAGCTGGCCGACATCTACTATCGCAGCGTGGGACACAACGGCACGATGCTGCTCAACTTCCCTGTCAACCGCGATGGCCTCATCCACTCCATCGACTCAACCAACGCCGTGAAGTTCCGCGAAATCATCGACAATGATTTCAAAACGAATCTCATCGCCGGCATGAAGGCCAAGGCCACGAACACACGCGGAAAGCGTTTTTCAACAGCGGCTATGACCGACAATGATTACGACACCTACTGGGCCACGACCGACGGCACAAACACGGCCACCGTCACCTATCAGTTCCGCCAACCACAACGCATGAACCGCATGATGCTCCAAGAATATATTCCATTGGGACAGCGCGTCAAGTCGTTCGTCGTGGAATACCAAGACGGCAAACAATGGTTGCCCGTATCGCTCAACGAAGAGACCACCACCATTGGCTATAAGCGCCTGCTGCGCTTCAAGAGCGTCACCTCGAAGGGCATCCGCGTGCGCTTCACAGATTCTCGCGGCCCGTTGTGCATCAACAATCTCGGCGTTTATGATGCAGGAGAAAATGCCGACCAGGTGCTGCCGTCAACGTCGCAGATTGCCACCACCCTGCCCTATTCCTTCATCAATCAGGAAGCCGACAAGGCCAAGGCGGCGGCCGACCGCAACGAACGCACCAATTGCTTCATCGACGGCGATGAACTCGTCATCGACCTCGGCCAGGAGCGCACCATTTCATCGTTCCATTACCTCCCCGACCAGTCGGAACAGCCAAAGGGCCTCATCAGCCACTATGAGCTGACGGCCATTGCCGCGCCCTCCGACAAGGAAGGAAAGTTGATCAGCCAAGGCGAGTTTTCCAACATCAGAAACAACCCGATGCTACAGTCGCTCTTCTTCACCCCCGTCATCACGCGCTACATCCGCCTTAAGGCCACACGTATGATCAACGCCGGCGAACCAATGGGATTTGCAGAAATTGCCATCCACTGATGATTCACAAAACAAACCTCTGACAATGTTTCAGCCCAGTCTTCAGCCAAAGACTGGGCTGATTCATTTATATAGATAAGCGAAAACGGAAAGGAACGCCACCCTGCGGCGAAGCACTGTAGCTCACTTTGCTCGCAAAGTGAGGGCCACGAACACATAGCAAACATTTGAAGCGCCAGCCATATTCTCTCCCCCGTTCTCCCCACTCCCTCAACCCACTCCTAAGGCTTGGCAGCGAACGCGGGAGCAGACGCATCCGCATCAGGGAGCAGACGCGACCGAATCTGGGAGCAGAGACGGTTGCGTCTGGGAGCAGAGGCGCTGACAAATATAAGTCCTCCAACGAAAGACATTAAGAGTGAACTTGATGTTACGGCAACAAACGGCCCCCACCTGCACTTAATTTCCAAATATATCCTCCCTCAACCACCCTAAAACTCTTTTATAAAAACGCTCAAAGGCGGATGCTCAAGACTTTCCATCTTGAACATCCGCCTTTGAAGTACATCGAACGGCATTGCCGGCTATGAGTTTCTTTATCGGCAACCTATCAGCTTCGTCTCGGCAGCCACATCGAGGGGATTTCTTTACGATTTTTTGAATTGGCATTGGTGATGTCAACCAATATCAGATACCACTGTTCTTTTCCACGGCGTTCTCCAGATATATAGTACACTTTATCGGGTTGGGAGCGCAGTATCAAATACTGGTCTAAGAACTGGAACACCTTGTCGTTTGCCACACAATCTCGATGGTGCATCGGGATGCCTGCCATATCTCTGTTTTTATAGAAATAGTAGTTATAGCCAACTCTCAGCATGTCCATGAATCCCATTTTCTCTACCACCGGACGCTCATCAAACTCCTGCATGGTGTACAGATTGACCCATATGGTTTTGTCTTCTCCAAAGAACACGACCTCTGCGATATTGTCATCAGAGAGTTTAACGCGCTTCAATCCTTCCAGAATGATATGGTGGTCATTATTGCTGATGGCATATTCGCCCGTCAGATAATGCTCACAGACGTATGCGTCCTTACTATTGTATTCCTTTCCTCTGTTCCTGTTGATAGCGTAATAGGCGTATGTCACAAGGCATTCTTCTCCATTGATGGTTTTATAGATGCTGAAGCTCTCCTGCTTGCGCTTCTTACCTGTGATATATTCTCTTTCATCGGTTGTCACCTCCTGCATCGAACCTTGCGCATTATCCATATAGAGATACTGCTCCTTGGTGCCGACAGCCAGTGACGACCACGGGTCTTTTCGTCCTACGTACTCAATGGCTTCATTTTTATTGTTCAGCAGGTAGTACTTTGTTATGTCACCTTCTGTCTGACTGACTAACTGCCAGTTAAAACGCATATCATCGTAGGTCTTATATATCCCATGCATATTGTCACCTATACAGATATAATTTCCATCCTTTATATAACCAAATTTTGCTTTTCGCATAATGTAATCAGATAATCGAAATAATCTAAAATGGCAGTTCTCTTCTTGGAACGCCATAATCTGTACAACTCTCCATTTCCTCTATCTCTTTCCATGCCTCATGGAGATAGGTTTTCACGGATTTTGGCAACTTGCCTTGTGTTACCAATTTCTTCAATTCCTCTATAAGGTCTTCTATCGCATATTCAGGACTATACATGTCGTCAAAATACTTACGGGGTCTCCAATGAATGGCGTTATTATTAGTTATATATTTTCTGAATAGCCCTAAGATATATATATCATACTGATTTTTAGAATATCATTACTTGATTTATTATCTACACTTTAGTCTGACCACTTACTTCAGCTCATCGAAAGCAGCATGCAAGTTGTTTAATAATACTCATCACAACGCTTTATTTCTACGTAAAACGTCCTTCAATTCTTCAGAACACTGAACCTCACTAAAGTCATATGCTGCCACATCGAATGCAGTAATGATATAAAATGAATATTTGTAATCAGTCCAATCATCAGAACAAAACATAATTCGACCATTAGACAACACTGCAACTATTTGATCATTCTGCACATTAAAGCCTATATCCAAGATATCTCCATCTATTATATTCTTAGGTCCATGATAAGGGTGTTCTTTCCACCATCCCATTCTCTTGCCATAAGAATACTTTTCAAAGTAATAATGGGTCTTTAATATATGATGTCCATCCGATTCTACAATGATTGTCTTTTGTGGATGCACAACCATCATTGAGTTTTTATTTGGTAATTGTAAGTGTCTCAGAACAGCGCCATTTCCCGTATGATACATATCTAAATTTCCGTTAGCCAACGCTACCGCTATAAATGGCTGCTCCTCAAACAGTCCTATGCTTTCTATTGTAGAATATCCACCATTGAAAGTCAATAAAGATTGATCTCTGAAACTGCGTATTTTTGCGACATTCCCTTTATTGTTGACAGCAGCAATAGAATTATCTCTAAGTATGCATATCAAACTTGGATCTGCAACGGGACTATCTATAATACTGCTCTTTCCTGTTCTCAGATTATACAAGAATACCTTTCCTTCCTCTTTTCTTACAACACAATCATCTTTACAAAAAATTTTACCACGATTGCTTGAAAGAAAGTATTCTTCAAAAACTTGTTCTTTATGCAGTCTTACATCATACACCCATGTGCCATGACGAAACATTTTGCCTAACATCCAATCTCCGTTTTCCGAAAGATGAATACTATCAACATTACTCGGGCAAGTCAACTCTTCCAATTTACTGCCATTATTTAAGTTCCAAAGTTGTACACGCCTACGTCCTCCAAAAACTTCGTAACTAAGTGTAATGGCTTTGCTTCCATCACCTGATATTGTAGCATCTTTCAATCTGGCCTTTTCTCTTGCAAGTATACCTATAGTTTCATTCTCATGCTCCAATATCAAGCGACCGTCCGCATAAGAAATAGCACAAAAATTCTCATCACCTACTTTATCAATTTCTCCGTGACTTTTGTCAAATTGCTTTTTCTCATATCTATTTAATATTGAGATGTCATGACCTTGCACTGGATTCAAATATTTGTCCTTTCCTTGATTTATTGTCTTGCGTGTAAAATCTGTAAGGCTATAAATAATCTCACGGTTAGGATAATATAGATGGACTGCATTATTGCCTACGATGATAGACTTTAGTTTGTGACATATTCCATCATCTTGACCTATCTCTCCAGAAAATACCCAACTATTTTTATATACGAACACATATAATTTACCAGCCAACACAAACAAACGGTTTTCTACAAAAACCATTTTAGACAAATCTCGTCCGAAATCAAAAACATAAGGAGCTGTAGATTGCCGTAATGAAAAAACATATATTCTCTTATCTGCCCATGTCGCCAAAAACTCCTTATCAGATGATAATGTAAGATGCTTATGACAGATAGGCATACCCATACTGATACCCAACGTTACATTATCAATTATTGCATCTTTCAAAGATATTCTCGATGTCTGCAAAGCGCTATTTGGCAATTTTACATTTCTCAAGTCCAATTCTGAAAAGTCAGCAACATTATCTTTATTGCTTGAAGGAAAAGCATCGAACAGATTTTGAACTAAAACAGAAACATTTACAATTTTAGCTGCTTCCTGACGCACACATTGGGCTGTATGGTGCCAGTATTGCTTATCTATTTGTCGGATATTGGATATTATAGAGAATGGTATTGGACGCTCATTCCATAAAGCCAAAACATCCTTCTTGCTGTTCGTTTGTTTTACAATATACTTTGCAGAGAGATAATCACGAAACATTTGGTGCGGGAAGGCTGTTGTTCCCTGATTCATGTAAAGGAGACGCATTTCTTGTGTAAGAAAATCAATCACCTGATATGGCTCTAAAGATAGCTCTGAAGCTTCCCTATAATATTGACGTATCGCATGGATTGCTGCATTTTCAATAACAACATTATCAAGCATGCCTGTCAATAGCTTGCGAAACTCTTCATCCTCTATGTTCATTCTGAACGAAGACTCATAGCAATATGCAATATTGGGCAATATCTCATCAATGCAAACCTGCGACAATAGCATCTTATAGCCATCTACTTGACCGCGCAATGTCAATAGAGCTTGCTGTGCCACATAATAGTTATGAAACAAGTCTGCTTCACACATTATGGGAAATCTCCAATTCAAGAAACGGAGATTCTTAGAGTCATTCACAACGGAGCAAATCTCCTTGTAAATTGTCACCATCATCGGATTGCTCAACAATCGTGTCAATACTTCGGATTTTACAATATTGTTCCATTCCTCTTCCGAGAAAAAATCCTTAATTTCTGTTTTGCTCAATGCGCATAGCTCAGATTTTCTAAATGTTGGCAAACTATACCTAACTGTAAAATCGGAACGGGAAGATATAAGAATTTGAACTCCATCTAAGAAACTGAGACGTTGTATCTCCTGTATGAATTTTCGTTCTGAATTTCCATCTACTTCATTCATCCCATCAATGAATATGGTCAGTGTAGGTTGGCGATGTTTTTGTGTTAAACATTTTTCCAACAAGTCAATATCACCTTTGAAAACACATCTTGCACAGTATTTGATTATGTCCATTCCCATACTTGCAAGTTGTTCAGCTGATACATACAAAGTTGGAGAATTTGTTGTTTTACAATAGTCCAATAACATCGTAGTCTTTCCCATACCGCCATCTGCCAAAAGAACAATATGTGGACAATTCGTATTCCAAGCCATACTCAGAAGCGTAGATATGGTTTCATACGTGCCTTCCGAATGAATTTTAGGAATCAAATTCCGTTCAACCTTATCAGGCATACGATTGTAGAAATACGAGTTTGCCTTTTGGCATGCAATCAGTTCTTTCGAATGCCCTTCAATGCCTAATGGCTTAAGTTGAAATTCGTATACACCAACCTCTTCACCATCCAAATCAATAATTGGATACTCTGCCCATCCTTCTGGAAACCATGTATATGCACATACACGGCATTGATAGTTTTCGGAATCGTATTCTCCAATCAATATCGTGGCATTCGCATCCGTCTCATAATGTAACTCACCTGATTGTAAAGAATCAAGATATTTCATCTTTTGCAAGTTATGATCATGTTCATGACCTGCAAGCCAAAGTCTTACATTATTCTTTTGCAACACATTCGATAATAATTTTCTCTCGTCTTGCAATAAAGAAGTAATCGGATAGTGAGTTAGTAAGATTGTTGGCTTTTCTTGGTTCAACTTACGGACGACAGTATATAGTTTTTCCAATCCCACTAATAAATCAGTTGCTTTACCACTTTGGGAATAGACCAATGTCGAATCAACATGCAATACATTAAAATCTGGTGTTTCAATAGAGAAATGAGGATTATTGTAATCTTTATACAACCCTAAACGGTCTGTATCATACAATTCTGATAAGAAATCTACGAAATCCTCTTTACCTGATTGTAATTTCTCTAAGTCAACAGTATCAATATGTCCAATATCTGGTTTATAGTATCCATCATATGGAACTATATGTTTAATGGCATCTTCTCTCCCTTCAGCAAAGATGTTTACATCATGATTCCCTGGAACAATAAACAATCGTTCTATCGGAACGCCAACAGCATGACAAATATTTCTCATATAATCAGCCATGTCTTCTGTAAAAGAATTGGGACGGACATTGGCAGAGCGAATGTCTCCTGTACAAAACACATAGTCACACTTCATCCTTTTATTCCTCAAAAAAGAGGGAAGTTCATCACGAAGTCTTGCCGATGAGAAATTACAATCATTTAAATGCAAGTCCGAAATATGTAACCAACGAATCATAATGCTTTATTTTGTTACAATCACTTTTGTGTTTTTATTTTCATATTTTATAATATCAGCGATTTACAACCAGTAACTACAAAAGTGGAATAAGAGTGATATTTCATTATATTTATTTTCGTAATTTAGAGCTATTCAGTTAATGCCATCTTCTCAGAAAGCCATTTGATTCGATATTGCTATAAATGTACCGAATATCGGCACAGAACCCGAATTTTGCATTCATGACAATCCCGAAGGCCATGAGTTCTCAACATTAGTGCATAACAATTCATTCCGACCATTAGTCGGAACATAAAAAGGATATGGAGGACGTTGTCAGGCTGTGTTTCTTTTTTTCAGAGCTTCTTCCTTTGCAAGTTCTCGTACAGCAAGTGTAGCCGCGTTAGCCATATGGATGCCAAAGAAGAGGAGCAAGGTTTCACAGAATTGGTTACGTGCAGCTATTCGTTCCACACCATAATATAGCTTTTGATTGCCAAAACTCCCCTCCATAACCGTAGCGCGAAGATTGCCGATTATCCGCCTGGTTGTATGGAAGTCGGCATCTTCATCTTTAGGCTTCGGCCCTTTACGCGCAAAGCATGTAACATTTGTTTCGCGGTTTTCTTTCTCCAAGTTCTTTGCAAACCTTTGAAAGTAGCGTGTGCAGCCACGCACTACTTTCCCAAAGCAACTTCACGTCTATAGGGTAGCGCAAGTGGCATTCATAACAAGTGGCATCAGTCAGACACAAATCTTTGTTCGCAAGCTTTGGGGCCCATTTGTCATAAAGGATTGCCTACAATTCTTTGATATTTACACATCTGGCCAGGCGATTGTGAATGGCACTTACAATTTTGCCGTTTTTGATTGGATTTTGAGGATCAATCAACACCCCGCAGAATAGCCGCATATGGATACTGCCATTGAACAATTCTATCAGCCCGTCATCAGACAAACCTATATAGGCCTTGAGAAACATGAGGGCCACTTCACCCTCAGGAGGGAACAAATGTTTCTTGCCTTGTGGGTGTTCCTTTGGGAAGACATCTGCCAGTTCCTTGAGTGGAAGTTGTGCATGGATGCGTCCGAGTTCACTCAGTTTGAAACTCTCCAAATATTTTTGCTGAAAATCGAATTCAGTAAATGGCAACGATGGTTGTATTTCTGATAAATTTTGTAACTTCGCGGTCTATTATTTTTTAAGTTTTACCCCCGAATTAACCCGTGATGGACCCATCGGGGGTATATTGTAAAGTTACAAAATAATATTTACATTGAAAATCAATTAGTTATATATTTCCTAAATAGTTCTAAGTATATCTCCGCACTCTTTACATTCTATCACTAATGGCCAGTCAAAGAGGTTAATGTTCTGATCCATCTGCATCTTTATCTGGTATATGTGATTACAAGAAGGGCATTTAATATAAAATCTTCTAGTCATATCATTTTTGATTTCACATTGCTTTTTATAACGCTCTATTACTTAAACATTCCCTTCATCACTTTCTCCACCTCTTCCAATGGCACATTCAGCATACGCGACACATAAAGCAGAGTAATGACATCCATGCTTCCCGACTGGCGTTCCATGCCAATCAATTACTCTATGTTCTTTTTCAAATCGCCAAGACTGTTTGAGAATGTAGCTGAAGCCTGATTCTTGTTTTATGCTTCCTTTACTTTGAAAGCATCAAATATTTCACTACCATCCTCACCATATTTCCCATCCTTAGCTTCATATATAACCGATGGTTCCAGTACTTCCACTGTGTGCCATGCTCCTTGTGGCACAACACAGCCATAATTACCAATGGTGGGGTCAAGATGAATACGCTCTATCTCGTTTCCATTTTCATCACAAATAACCTCTACAATCTTACCGCACAGGAGAAAAACATTCTCCGTACTTTGTGGATGCCTGTGGATAGGGACAACGGTTCCTGGCAACAGAGCATTCAGCATGCGTTGCGAATTATCATTAGTAGATGTTCGCAAATCCAAATTTTGCCGCAATCGAGGATTAACAATAGCTTGCTCAAAGAGCTTACCTAAAAAGTCTTTATTAATTTCCATAATTGTTGTAAACAAACAAAACATGAACCCCATAAATTATACGAAAGGGGTTTCATATAATCGATGAAATTCATGTTTTGAGATTTGTAAATGTTACTTCTTTAGTGAATTAAGGTATTCCTCATGTAAGTGATAATATTTCTTCATGAATAATACGTAGGCGATAGCCAGTACAGCAAATGCTCCAATCAAATACATCCAATGGCAAAGCGCAGTATTAGGACATAGATAAACAAATCCCAATGATACAGTCAACTGCATGGCCATATATAGTAGCGTTACTTTTACATGTCCTATCTTCAGTTCGTTTGCCATTATCTGGTAAGCATGCTTTCTATGTGCCTCACCTAAATTCTCATGCAACATAATACGATGTATGATTGTCAAACAACCATCCACACCATATACTAATAAGAATATCAGCCATGTTATATCTTCTGTCTTGATAATAACATTACCTAACAGGAACAACATTATGAATGCTATACCTATTGACCCGACATCACCAGCAAAACACTTAGCTTTGCCCTTCGGTCTAAAATTGAATATACAAAAAACTATTGCTGCAATAATCGTTGTAAAGATTAGCGATTGCGCCACAAACTTATCGTCTGCATTTAATGCAGCTAATGGAAGTAAAACAGCTAATGAATATCCAGCTGTTATGCCATTTATTCCGTCCATAAAGTTTATTACGTTTGTTGCTCCTACATAAACAATTAATGCTACCAACACGATCCACCACATACTCCAATGTAGGATATCCAATTGATAGAAAGCCATGGCAGCTGCAGCAAACTGTGCTACCAGTCTCACCGAATCAGGCAGCGAACGGATATCGTCCACGAAGCTCACACCAGCTATAAGTGTCACACCTGCCAGAAACCAAGGATATTCAAATCCAAAGAATGCGCTCCATACCCATGCCCCAATCAGAAAGATAATGCCACCACCTCTTAACACTATCGTTGAGTGCGATGACCTTTGGTTTGGCTTGTCAATAATGTTATACTTATCCGCAATGCGGAAATACACAAGCTCTGCTATAAGTAGCAGAACGAAAATAAAGATGTAATTTATCATAGTTTGTTGTTTTATTAGTCCAAATAGTGGTACAAGTGATTTATAATTTCACATTTTCTCTTACCATCTGATACAAGTTCTGTATGGCAATCGAAAAATTTTTGATTGACACATTTGTCTCTTCAAATTTGTGCAAGGCATATCTTGCATTTTCCAAATTGCCAATTTTAAAATTGAAATAGGCTTGAAAAAAATATAATAAGCCAATGTATGGTTATAATCATTCTGCCGTAAAACATTGTCAATGCTTTCCATATTCTGCTTCACCTGATCCATGAAAAACGGTTTTTCCTTTTCAGCCCGCAAAATATCAGGGTCAGTGAGATCATTATTAATATCTATCTGGATGGTATCATAATAATTCAATATATCATCCGTCAACACGACAAGAAAGTGCAAAGCCTCACGATTCTCCCCATTATCATAACACAAACGAATAATCTGATTTTCCAATCTGCAAATTTCATTCAAACAAGCAGGTTCATCTTTTGTCAAATTACCCACCAGTCGCGCATATGTAACCTTATGCTCCAACATCTCTCTCTTTCGATACACTAACTCATCTGGCAAATTCGTTATTCGTTTATCATACTCAGGCATATATTTATCGATATACCTACGAATAGTTCCAAATAGATGCGTCAACTGCTCTGGAGGCAAAGAAATACCACATGCATCATGTGCATTTTTCAAAATAAAAATCACAGATTCCAAGTATTCAAAAGCGATTTCGTCTGAATGTGCCAAATACGATTCAGCCTGATTGAATAATGCAAGACTATACTCAAACCAAGAGTAATTATTTTCAAAATAATATCTCAGCAACCTCAATCCAAAACGCAGAACACGAGCATTATCTTGTTCCATTTCTGCTTGCTTTCGTGACATCTCATCAAGTAATCTCCTATTCCCTTCCACATTTCCTATCCGCTTATTGTGCATATATTGCACATCAACAAATTCCACATAGGCAGAAGAGTCTTTAACCGTTATATTATTCAAGATTTCAAGGATCCGACTTACGCCCTCTTCATTATGAGTCATCTCATAGTGGTACAACAAATCATCTAGCGCTTCAACAGAATATGCCTTACCTTCAAAAACCATATGTTCAATCTTGGGAATATAAGTGTTCACCCCTTCTTCATTATTCAAGCATCGGTATGCATGAAATATGTTTAGGACTGTTCGGCAACGTTCCTGCTTTGCAAGATGCTTATCATCTTCAAATGCTTTCAGCAACTCCAGCATTTGAACATACTCATGACGATTACTGCACAAAAAACTTTTCAAACGTTTCCACTCATAGGTTTCCCCGTAACATCCCTTCAGCTGCTCCAACTTTTCATCCAACAGCTTCATCGCGCCTATTTCAAAAAGAACATTCATAGCAGGCAACAAATACTTACGTACCTCCCAACTACACAATTCTCTTCGTTCCAAATACTGAAGATACTTGTAACGCACTAAATCTTGACTATCAACGGTTTGGGAAATCTCCATACTTTCGCTCTTCTCTTTAAAACAAAAATATCTCACAAGAAAATATCCCCAAGGTAGTATCAACAAAAGGACCCAAGGCCATTGCGAAGATAATAAGAGCAATATGACTAACAACACAGCATCAGCAATAGCCAAGCGCTTCACAATCTTCCATTCATAATATCCAGAATCAAAACGCCTACTCAACCATTCTATTAAATAAGTAAATAAACCACCTGTAATAAGAACTCCCCAAAATTTTGCCTCAGCGATTTCTGGGAACCAACCCACAATATTTTCCAATATATCATTCATCGTTTATACAATCAAGATTATCATCAAACCCCAAAAAAGAAAAACAACATCGTATTCTTCTATTGATTCTAATAAACAAACATCATTTCCGACATAAGCAACAACAAGACATTATCTTTATTGTTTAAATACTGAACAAGCATTTAACAAAACATACTCAATAGATTCAGTTTTATCCATCTTTAAAAAACCTGCAATTTTCCTTTGCTTCGCATCATATGGTTCATTACTTAGCACATTCATGCAAAGCGCATCATAATCCAAGAACTTCAACATTTTCGTAAAAATGATATTCTCATCTTTATTCGTGCTATCTACAATTTTAAACAAATTTGGAGTTTGCTCCTTTATACTTTCATGTATACTATCAAACAAAACATTCAAATCATCTGCTGTACAATTTGCATTAAATTTCAAATGGTCATCTCCTTCAACCTTTTTCCCACGAACTGTAGAAATGTTAGCATGAAGATAGTTGAAACCTGAATGGGGCAAATCCAATCTTATCAATACAGGCTTCATCGATTAATCAAACAAGTAAATCTTCATTTGCGTCGTGTGATCCTTTACACCTCTTTGATCTGTTCGTTTAGTCGTATTTAAAGGAGTGCATGGCATTTCTACACGATACAAGAAACTATTGTGATACCTATATTGTATATAGCACCACATATGTATAAACGAATCCATATGTACCAATGACGAACATGCGGCATCAATAAACAGAGCGCAAAGCATGCCAAACGACACCATCATATTATGAAACAAAACAGAGGAATACAATGCACACTGTTTCACCCTGCTATACGGCTCATACCCCTCTGCATATAAAACATAATATGTATCTACGAAATCTTTTATTCTCTTAGATAGCCCCCAGTAACCATCATTGGGGTAAAACATCTTTGTTCTGTCTAATGTCAAATCTTCATCATCAGTAGAATACATTTGAAACGAAAACATCCAAGTATTTAATGGTATTTGCATGTCAAATTGTTGCCTTATATACTCAGACATCTCTTTACATGTTGGTTCTTCCAACTCTCGAAATACGCCCTGTCCTTTATCCAAAGCTTTCAACGCAAAATTCATCATTATCGAAACAGCTGAGTTTCTTCTATCTTCAATATTTACCCACCGTTCACACCTCTCATCTTGAACACAAAGCTCAAAACTATCAGACATGTGTTGATAAACTTCTTTCAGGTCACAATTACTCGGATAAGGCATTGCAAAACCTTTCCATTCCTTCGTAAACGAATCGTATGAAACAACAAAGCTATGTAAATAGGAGAAAAACTTTGCAACAATCTCTCTTTTATAGTCAGACAAAACGCCATTAAATATTATCTTAAAACAAGAAGTTTTGTCCTTACATTTTACCTTCATGGGCTTTCAAAATTAAATCGTAAGCAGTCAAATTAGGGCATACCCTAGAGAGTAGGCATTTTTCAGTGCCACCTCCCATTGACTTGCTAAAATTTCGATTGATTCTTTACATTTGGGGTTGCTCAAGCCCGATACATCGCCCCCCCTTATCCCTTTTAAAGGAAATCTCTAGGAAGTCTCCCTTTAAGGAGATTTAGAGGGTCGTTTGCTACGGGTATCCCTATACCATTTTGAAAATAGATTGTAAGGTACATTATTGTTCAGACAAAATGACTGAAGGGGATTGACCATGAGGTAAAACCTCTGTTTGGTACTTAAATAAAAACGTTCTAAATCTCTGTTGCCGTACATAATTATAAATGTATGTTCTGCTCCAAAGAGTTAGAACGATTTTCTTAGCTCTAATCTGACTGCAAACTTTTAAATTCAACAGCGAAAAGTCCGAAATACAATTCATCCATCCACTTCCTTTTTTAAGAAATGGCACCATACAGCATTAAGTAAGAACCATTCCATCGAGCAATACCCAAAGTTCTTATATATCCTTTTGTTTTGGATTATCTCGAAAAAGAGAGACACACGGCGAGCAAACCAACTCTTAGGTTCTTTGCTGATAGAAGGAATAATAAATAAACTATTGTACACCTCTTGAAAAGAAGATGGTAAACAAGTAATATCACATTTTCCCTCTACTACATCAGCCAAAGCATCAATAAGTTTAAGGAATCTATCAAATCCAAACTCCTTACATCGAAGTTCGATAGTTTCAGAATCAATAGGCTGTTTCCTTAATATAATCCAATCTACCACATGCTTCAGCGAGAATTTTCCATGTAACAAATCTCCAAGAGCATGCTCAATGTGCAACATGATGATAAAAATCAGTGGGGGACTACGCAAAACCGTATTGTAAAAATACTGTTTGGGAGATTCAGCAAGAGAGTTCTTCAGAAACTTTTCAAATCTTCTAAGAGTCTTATTTCCACGATAAGGAGTAATATAACGATGACATTCTACATACACATTGTTTAATGTAAATTCCACCTCCTTGTACACCTCGTGTACAAGTTTAACCCCCTTATCTTCCAACATTTTGCAAGCTTTATCCCAACCATTGCCAATAAAAATGTCCAAATCACAACTATATCGGTGCTCAGGTTTAGGATAGAATTGTGCAATAGAACGCCCTTTCAGAACAACCGTTTCAATACCCTTGCTTCCCCATAAGCCTGAAATCATTGTAGCAACCTTCCAATTGTGTTCAAACAATTTCTCTTGATAACAAACCTGTCCAAGCCATCGAATCAAAGAATTCTTATCAGGTCGGCATTCCATAGGTAAGTGTTCAATGCCGTCAAAAGCTATAGCAAAAACGCCCTGAACAGCAGAAATCCTCATAACCTTTTTCCAATTTACATCTTGAAACAGTTCAAAGTCAACGAGAGAGGACGTATCTATTGCTTTTCTAATCAGCAATTTTACTATTTCAGCAGATTTATTCAAATCAGTCAAATATACTTATATTTTATAATTGTCAAGCACATCCAAAGGTTCCCATCCTAATTCTTTGCGTGCCTTTTCATTGCTAAAAGTTAGGCTCTTTGTCATTTTTTCTAGCTTGTATGAATTGATGGGAGCTTTATTACCGAGCAAATCACCAACTTTAGCCATGCACCAAGCCATCCAATAAGGAATATTGATAGGTTTCCCTTTGCCTAATTGCTTAGCTACAGACAAAGATAGTTCGCCAAAAGAAGGCTGACGCGTATCGCAAACATTATATATACCTCCTTTTTTTGTAAGCGAAGGTATAATACGTGCAATATCTTCAGCCATTAAGATTGATTTAACCACTTTACCCCCAGCAATGCTCATATAAAAGCCTTTAGATACGCCATTTACCATTGCTCCAAGATTACCTGGTGCACCTTTTCCTGCCAGCAATGAAGGACGTAAAATACCCAAGACAACATTATTTTTTTTGCACCATTTCATAAGATACTCCTCAGCCATGATTTTACTCTTTGCATAAGGTGTATCTCCATTAAGTGGATGTTCTTCAGTTATCATTTCACCAAAATCACAACCATATACAGCTACTGTACTGATAAAAACAAGAGCCTTAGGTACCCCAACTTTTTCTAATGCCTCACACAAATGCTTCGTACCTGTGTAATTAACATCAAAAAAAGCTTGTTTTTCTGCTTCAGTCTTTGGTACAACATGAGCTTTTCCACAAGCATGGAGCACAATATCGTATTTCTCAGACAAATGGGGTACCTCCGTTACAAAATTTGCCTTTATCATGTCGTTGGGTGTAATACCACAAGTTGTAACCTCATAGTTTTGCTTAAGTATCGGCATTGCATTCTTACCAAGAAAGCCAGTACCACCAGTAAAAAGTAATTTTTCCATTTATATCGCTTTAATAAATTTATCCAATATTCTTATTTCTGAGTATTCGTTCACAGCCAACTCTCTAGCACGTTCCCCCATTTTTATAAGTTCGTCAATGTCCCATTTGCATGGCCATTCACTATACCCAATTTTTTTCTCACGTACCAACAAACCTACTTCACTATCTTTCGGTCCAAAAAATAAGATTGGTCGTCCAGAAGCCAATATATTATAGGTCTTCGATGGTACTCCTAAACCATACATTCCATCTTGGAGTGTGACAAGAGCTATATGGCAAGCAGCTAAAACGTCATTCTGTTGACTCCTAAAATATGGTCCATGAAAAAAGACTCTAGGGTGATTCATATTCTTCAATGTTTTTTCCATTGAGCCTGTACCATAAATATGAAACTCCACATTTACTGGTAATTGTTCTATCACTTTATCAAGTCCTTGTACACGACCAATATTGCCAGCATACTCCAAAATTATTTTGCCTTGTGGCATTTGTTGTGGCTTGATGCCTTCCACGTCTGCCCAATTCTCTATAATAGTTACTTTAGGCCCATGTTCAGTATCTCTAAGTATCTTCTCTACTTTCTGCTTCAAGACCTTCTCCATATCTCTTCCAAGAACTATTAACTGGTCAGCGCGAGAATAGGCTTTATCAAATACATACTTAAACAGTCCATACAAAGGTAACTTCAGTCCTGCTGGTTTAGTATTTTCTGGAAAAACATCGTGCACCAATATATTCAGTTCAAAGCCAACCTTTTTCTTTAGTCTACTCATCAATACCACCAAAGGAGCAGGATTTGTAACCATTAGTACTTTGTCTTCCTTGTGAACATGTTGCTTTACAAGTGAAATCATACGCTTGCTCATTATAAGGAAGGAAAGTGCTTTTCCTTTAGTTGTGTTTTTATCTAAATCAGCACCATTAGCACGATACACTATAATGCTTTTATCTAGACTAAAACTATTTTTCTTGTCTATTTTCTTACGTTTATCATATATCTCAGGACCACAAATTACTCCCACTTGATATTTTTGAACCATTGCATTTGCAATTTCACCAAGTATATACGAGGTCGAAGTTTCATCAGGTGGAAAGAGTTCTGTAACTATCCAAAGTCTTTGTTTTATTTGCTCCATGTATATTGCTATTGATATGTATTAACAAGTGTTAGTTAAAAAATAGATTATCGGCTAAGCCGCTTTGGCTGGCAGCACAAAGCAACTTAACGAACCATAGTACTATGTTATTAGCCAAATAATATGTATATCCAATTGTAAATATTTTGTAGAATAACTATCTATATTCTTTTATTTTCATTAGCTTTAAATCATTACAATTTGTTGCTACAGGTTGGAAATACAAACTATTTGATTTATCCCTGTAGGAAATTTAAATACGCCAAATTGAAAAGTATAAAAAGGCATAAAGTCCTTCTTTTCCTTGTATATTTCATGGAAACTATTTTGTAAATTATCACAATACATATGTACATAGTCATCTTTTATGCCAGCTCCTCTTTTGCGTCCAAATAAGAAATCCATCTTTGATAAATTACGTCCATCACCTTCTACAGTAGTTGAAAAAACATATTGATTTTTCCACTGACAACCATAAATGTAAGAACCATCTATTTCTTTTAGCGTATAAATACGGCTATCAGACTTCATCAAATATATAGGGTGTCCAGTTCTGTGTTCCAATTTTCGAATTAAAAAGAAGCTTGTACTTCTTCTAACATTATGAGAATCAGATGTTATGCAAGCAACGAATACACCCTCAATTATACATCGCTATTTTATGATTAAAAATTAGTCCATTTCAAATACGTAACACTTTAAATATCAAAGTTTTGGAATTATATTGTAATATCAAAAAGTGGAACATAGAACTGGACACCCTATTTATTTGTATTCAAACGCCCATCTATATTGGGGATTGTTTATCAAATCTTTCATTTCTTGCCTATATATTTCATCTTCAACATCATGAAAGTGTATATCATCACAGAAATTGTACCACCACTCATCTATATTTGAATAGAAATCCTTTAACTCTTCATCAGAGAATGTGGGATTAAAGTCATCAACTTTTATTCCTAATTTTGATAATTTGCTCGTAATACTACTTTCGTTTTCTCCTTCGTTTCTGCTTACATTTAATAAAACAGCTTGTCTGGATACAACCCTATCCTCAAATCTTTTTTTCAATCTATCCTTCCATGCTTTCTGCAGTAAATCTTCTGCAAAATATTTCTCTCCTGATTTACTTTCATCAAAGATATCCTTTGAAATCTTTTTATCGTGCTTGAAGTATATGGCATGCACTTCTGGAACATCTTTTTTTAAATCTACGCCTTTCCTCATTTCAAGCAAAAAACCACTTTGTAAGCCACTTCTTAAAAAAACTTGTTTTCCAATATTCTTCAATGCATATCCATTATGTTGTTGAAATGCTTCGGGAAACTTTAATTCATAATAATAAATGACACCAATCTTTTTTAGGTCCTCGTTTGGATAATACTCGTCATTTTTATAATTATAATCAGTTGTCGCAAAAAACTTCATTACATCAATATCTGATGTAAAATCCAAGAACGTAGACTTATTATAATAATGCTGTGCCAATCCTGGATAATGCATCCTTATCCTAAATAAGTCATGTTTTATCTCAATTCCTCGCTCTAACATTTTCACAATAGGATGCGACCTTATAAGCAGTTCTAATTCTTGTGAGAAAATCATGAAATCAAGGAAATAGTTTACCTCATTATGAGTCTTATCCCTAAACATATTGGGAACGCAAGGCTTACCCTCGTAGTAATCACTTTGTCCTCTATATAAGAATTTATGTTTATAAAGATTAGGCTTAATAGTGAAAAAGAAATCATTTGGCTTAAATGGATTCAGCGGAGCCATTTGCGACATTACAAATGAATTTTGTGCATAAGAATTCTTTTGATGTGCCACGTATGGAGAAGCCCATAAAATACGAAAAGATTGCTGGCTAATATCATAGAAATATTGCATATTAGCAATATCTTGCATTCTTGCATCTTGTTCGTACGCCTCTTGTTCTATCCTTTTTAAATAGTCTACAGCCTCATTGATGTTGTCAAATGGATTATTTAAAGTGCCTTTTTCATTATCTTTTGGATATTTAGCACTGAAAGGAACTAGTGATTGGTATTTTGATAATATGTTTTTGCTACAAGATTCAGACAATCGTATCTTATAAAAATCGTCACTCGTAGGCATTTTAAACATTGTACCAACCAAACCAAATTCATTTGAGAGAATATTTAAAGCACCATAAAAAATGCTTCAGCGTCTATTTCGTTCGGACATGGAAGCTGATTGCCATCAAGAAGTAATAAAGCCATACTAAATGAAAAAGCATCATATATAGCCATAGACCAATCTAAATTGCCATTTGCCTCTCTTCTTTTAGCAATAAATCTTAGACGTCTATACAACTCATCACGCAACATGGTAAATCCTTTCTCGCAACATAATGCAAGAAAATCCTCTCCTATTACAATAGTGTCATCATTCAATACCGTTGCATTCTGTGGTACCCCATGTATGGGATCCACCTTTGGCGTAAATATTATACGTATTGATGTTTCATCTATACTCAAATAGTTACAAGCATGGTTGATAATTGCTTGTGGTAAAGTCTTTGCTTCTTCTATTGTTATCATAACTTTATAGAATATTTATACTGAAGTTTCCCACCCCCTTATTTTAGCTAGTTGAGTGGTAAATCCTTTTGATCGATAGTTTGAAAATCAATGCATTCCGAATCGATTAACGCGTGTTTAAAAAATGTTTAGCACAAATCGGGCATAGCCAAATCATCCGAATCGCATAGGAGATGTGCCCATACCTTTGTGGAGAAGTCTGCCGTTTGCTGTGCAGCTACAGTTGATAGACATTCCAATAGATCAACGCCAGCTTCTTGCGACAAAACTTCCAAAAGATGCCTAACTTCTTCCAATGTTCTGCTCCATAGTGTGAGCATTTGCAGCTGATCACGCTCGGAGCGAAACAGACTACCCATGGTTTCGTATTCAGAAAAACGTTTGGCCAAGGACTGCATTTGGTACATCATGAAACACAAAGTGGTGTCTGCAATCTGGGCATTGTAGCTTCGACTCTGACATTTTCCTAGTCCAAGATATCCACGGCATTCCTTGAATATAACCTCTATTCCCCAACGTCTTTCATAAAGCTCAAATGCTTTGACGAAATTCATGGATGTATCTGTTGTGAGCAACACCTTCCAATTGGTGCTTCGGCCGTATTTGATGATGAAAATGCGTACGGGTTCTTCGCCAATCTTTACATTAAGCTGAATATATTTGCACTTGTACTTTCTACAATAGTGTGAAGCTGTGCGTTCATGAGTTGCAATCAGTTCGTGGATGTGCTTAGGACGCTTGGATGTGCTTATCTGATAACGCAACTTTGGATTCATCTTGACCAATCCAATATAATGTACTGCACCTCCACATAGTTCACGGACTGCATGAATGAGCGATTCACATGTAAACCAACTATCAGCAAGAACATACTTGAAGGTGATGCCGTGCTTGACAGCATGACAAAGCATACGCTTGGCCATTTCGAGCTTGCTTACGTCACATTCCGCCTTGCGCGCATAGTCTGGATTTTTTGCGTTCCGCTGTTTCTGGAACTGCTCCTTTAACTGTCTTGAGGTTAAACCGTAATCCTTATTCTTTCCCTTTTCCCGATGAATGGAGAAGTCTATGGGGTAACAGCTTATTCCGTCAGAAATGGCAAGCGTCAAGCATTTCATTCCGTAAATGAATCTATGGGTGACGTGGTCGAACACTTTGCTGACACCTTCGATTCGAATACCTGTCTTTTGAAAGGTTGTATCATCAAGGATAGCACAAATCTCATTTGTATCGGTATTCACTTGACGCTCTTGAAGGATAGCGTGGAAGCGAAGGGTTATTTGGGTAAGAAACATCCGCCAATTAATGCGCTCATTCAAAAGTGCACGATACAATGTGTTCTTAGAAACATTGCAAAGTTTCTGAATATTATTGGAGGTGGCACTGGCAACTGTTTTTCCCCACAAACGCACGATGACGAGCGTGATAAAGAGGAAACTCAAAGTAAAGCCTTGAACCTTCTCAAACTTGAGATTCCGAACGATTTTACCGATGCCAAATGTCTGCATGACTACTAAAAGTTGCTCTTAAGCATGTCTTTTAACAGATAGAACCTTGGTAAGTTCATCTAAATTGCTTATTTTTGCTTCTGTAACAGTTTCTCTTTTTTCCATTGTAAATCAGTTGTTTTGCACCTACTAATTTACGAAAAAAAATTGGAATACTGTTATTTCTCACCCCTTTTTTTTGGGGGGGGTGGGAAACTTTAGTTACTTACTCCATTTCCATTCAAATCTCTCAATGTCTTCTTCTACAAGCGGATTCCCACTCTGAACCTCAATAAAGGTCAGAGGAGTTATAGCTTTTATAGCATGTAAATGCCCCACAGGGATAACCACAGTATCGTCTGTTTTTACCATTTGTTCTTTACCATCCATAACAAATAGACCTTCTCCTTGAACAAAAGTCCAAACTTCAGAACGATGATGATGAACTTGGTAAGAAATATTTTCAATCCAGCCTTCGTAGCACGCAAATATATTTGTCAAGAGATTCTTTGCAATACGATATTCGGAATCTTCCCAAGTATCCTCAATACATGTACGATATAAATTAGGTCGATTTGCAACATCTTCCTTTTCAACAAACTTCTGGCTTAATCTTCCATTATTTTCAATACAATATTCTTCATAATAGCCTTTCACTTGCCAGCGAAGCATTTTCAATGCTGTCACCATAGGCCATATTTCATCAAATACCTCCGTCATTTGAGCCTCAAAAAGTTTGCTTGGAGTAAAGAACAGGGATGTGCTCGTTTTATATAATCCAGTTCTCAAAGGACTTCTTGTTGATAATACCTCTGCCATGAATCTTGCAACTTATACTTCTATCCAACTATCATTCAACAAATTCCAAACCTTGTCTATAGAATATTTTTCAAATACTCTATGTTTGGCATTTTCCCCTATTAGTGAAGCCTCAGCCACATTTTCCAACATATTAACAATGGCAGTCCTTAACTTTTCCACATCCTTCACTGGTACACATACACCACACTTATGCTTTCCTTCTATATCAAGCATTTCTGGTATAGCACCGACAGGAGTCGTCACAATAGGACAACCGCAAGCCATGCTTTCTATTATAACATTAGGGAATCCCTCTGAATATGTAGGAAGGGCAAATACAGAAGCAGACATCATTTCTTTTATCACATCATTAAACGGCATTGAGCCGTATATCCTCATTTTTGATTGTTCGATAATAGTTTTGAGTTTGTCTGCCACTGTCGCATCTGGCATAGGACCAATATAATGAACCATGACATTAGGTATAGTCACACATGCCTGCGCAAGTTCATATATTCCTTTAGTTTGTAACATTTGTCCAACAAAAACGACCTTATTGGGAACACGTGTAACAGAACCAAAGTTTTTGATGCATCTCTCTGTATCAATAGAAAGTGGATTCGGTATGTTGTAAACATTTCTGTATCCATTTTCCAAAAGCACCGCATGAGAAGCCTCATCCATCACAACAACCCTGTCAGACAAACTTATAACCTTCCGTATCATCATTTGTTCCCAGTTGTTCAGTTTGAAGATACTTGGAATACGGCCAAAATGGAAATGTACTATAACTTTCGCACGATGTCTCTTAGCTATTCTTATTATAGCAATATCTTTTATCAACCCAATAGAAGCACTGGTGCAAATATGTACAACATCCACGTGTCCACTTTTCAGTATTTTATAGACTTTTTTTATTAGTGGTAAGTAATTATTAATACCCTTGCGAACACGGCATATAAAGCCTTCAGCTAACAATGTGCTCTGAATATTTGAATTGTAACAAGGTATCAATTCCACTTCTGGGTTATCTAATGTCTTATAATAATCATATATATTATTAGTCCATTTTGATATGCCTCCTACCACGTTCGAAACCAATGGCGAAACCAATAAAACACGTTTCTTATTTTTTTGCATACTCCTCAAAAAGTTTTTCATATTGCTTTGCACATTCAGTCATTGTAAATGGTATGTAGCTGTCAGCAACACATTTTTCCATCCTTTGTATTTGCTCTTCGCTGCAATCTAAAAATGTCTTTAATGCGCTATAATAGCTCTCCTCGTCTGTACCACCAGACAAGAATCCGTTCTTTCCATTCTCTACAATGTCAACAATACCTCCTACTGGAGTACACACTGGTGGAAGCCCAAGTCCCATTGCCTCAAGTAAAGATATTGGCAATCCTTCATACCGGCTACAAAGACAAAACACATCTGAATATTTCAAATATTCCAACGGATTCTTTTTCTCTCCCAAAAGATGAACGTTGTTACAATGCTCTTGCTCTATTTTATTTTTTGTCTCCAAGGAACTGACTCTTCCGATTAACATCAATGCAATGTTATAACCTTCAAGAGTCAACCTTTTTACACAACGTACAAGCATATCTTGGTGTTTCACATCGTCAATATGTGCGAGATTTACCAATATTTTTGTATTCGCATCGTTTCTATAACTGTCAACTTCTTGTTCAACATCTTTTGATACAGGCATTGGCATATTCACATTCCGTCCGTTATATATCAATGAAGCCGACATATTATATGTCCTTTCAAAGCTAAGTAGCGATTGCTTTGATATGGTAACTGGCACAATCCTTCTGCTTCTGAAAGCACAATGCCTTACCCAAAGCATTAACCTTGTACCAGCTTCCTTTAAGGCATCACTGTGAACAGTATGAAAGCAATGAATATCATTAATTCCCAATAAAGCCAAATACACATAAGGCAATGCATTCAGATGTGTATGCACAACATTAGGCTTCACTTCCTTTATAAAATTGCGAAGTTTGAAAGCCAACGTTAGATCAAACCCCAAATGCTTCCTAATAACCTTTACATTTATCCTTTTATCCAGTTCACCCTCATAGAACCGAGCATCTTCATTTGGATAAAAATATACAAGATAAACCTCATTGCGTTTTACAAGTTCATTGCACAAGTCAACGACAAAACGCTCGCCGCCACCAGAACCCAACTGCGGAATAATTTCTAAAATTTTCATACACATCAGAAACCTTTATATATTTGATAATAATGATACAAGAAATAAAACTGTCCCCAAAACATAGCCAAGCCTATTGTCCATTTGTCTATTCGTCTTATTCCACATCGGCAATATATATAACTCAGCACAACTACCATTGGGAAATAGCCAAATGCCAAGAACCTACTGAACAGGAAAGAAGAAGAATCCTGAAAATAAAACAGAAAGGATATATATGTGGCAAAGAACCAATACATATAAAAAGCATATATATACTTAGGAACAGGAAAATGTCCAAATACAATCTTCTTAGTAGCCGCACACAATCCAAATATGATTGGTGAATATTGCAAGAAATTGGATACCTGTCCAAAAAAATTTGCCTCAGAAGCCGCTTGGTTTGCGTATGTCTCAGCCTTGTCTGCAATTCCTAATGAGTCATATTGCAGCAACAGATTACCCATCTGTATATAATCAACCACATGACCAACAGCTACAACTAAAAATGGGAATGCAGCCAATAGAATATAAACATACCATTTCTTCAGTTTTAAAGGCATAAAAACTATCAATGCTATTGCAGCAAACATACCACGATGGAAATAGAATGATGCTACAACTAAAAATGTTGCCAACAAAAATGACCAAAATCTCTTTCTTGACGGATAAAAGAACAACGATGCAGCGAAGAAGAACATGGAGATGCCTAAAACTTCCCTTGACCGGGATATTTCCAACAAATAGAACAAAGCGACTGCAAACATTGATATTTTGAAATCAAGATGCAGACGTTTTATTGTTAATACCATAAGTAAAACTGCTGTTCCCCACGTGATGAATCGCCAAGAAAAATAGTCAAATGACAAATTCTTCATAACCCATTGATGCACGGGCTCAACATGAATCGGGCCTATACTCTTCAGATTCTCTTCATATAAGTCCATATAATAATATGTGTCAGCTTCCGCATAAGCGAAAACAGCGTATAATACTATCAATAATGACGAAAACCACACAAAACCAGAACTGCATTTTTGTGGAGTGCGCTCCATCTGTAGTCTTTGTGAAGGTAGGCAGGAATATTTATATGTCATACATATAAGTATTATCAAAAACAAATGCTGCAATACTATAGGTCCTAAAACATACTTGAAATCCATTACTCAATAATTTTACCTCATTTTACTAATCAAAGGACGACAGACACCATAGAGACCATTTGCAGACAGAAAACAAACAAGTCTTAGCAAAACCGAATATTTCTTAGATCGCAATATGAACTTATCATACCTTCCAAACATTCCCTTCAACTCTTGTCCTGTGAATGCTGATGTTTTCAAGGCACGCTTCATCACATAAGGCACAGAACTAACAAACATTGCTTTCTGTATTTCTTGGAAAGGATTCAATAACGATTCCAATGTTTTCAGCATCTTCACGTCCTGTAACGACCTCTCCCTCGATATGGTCTTTGACTGACTCTCACTTTCTGTAACCACATAATGATAATATGCCTTACCAATATAGCTGATCTTACTGCATAAAGGCAGCACCTGTACACACCAAATCAAATCCTCACAACAATTTATTCCCTTGGGGAAATTCGCCCTGCCAATGTAACAAGCTCGTCTAACGAGCTTGTTACAGCAACTGCCATGCAGTTGCTGGAACAATTCACTTAGAACTGTAATAGGATCGAGGCAAGTTGGTTTCTGCTTGACATAAATCTGTGAATTATCCTTATTCTGATAATAATCACAAATCACCATATCGCAATTGTCTTCCTTTGCCTTATTGTAAAGTTCTTCAAGCATTGTTGGCTCCACCCAGTCATCAGGATCAACATGAATGGTATACTCACCTTGTGCCTCATCCTGTCCTTTCTGTCGTGCCGAACTCACCCCACCATTCTCTTTATGGAAAACCCGAATACGGTTATCGCGTTTTGCATACTCGTCACATATTATTCCACTTTTGTCTGGCGAACCATCATCTATTAACAACAACTCCCAATCTGTAAACGTTTGGGCAAAGATGCTGTCAACACAACGGTGGAGATATTTCTCAGCTTTGTAGACTGGAACTATTATACTTATCATAAACCTAGTGTTTTATTATAGCCTTAAATGGCTTCATTATTAACAATTTCTCATTTGCATTCATACTGAAAATCCAAAATATGATTATGTAAACGGAAGAAAACACAAACGCAATTGCAGAAAATTCCAAAAATGACACATCTTTCAAATTAAGCGAGTGGAAACAAATCAAACTCACAGTAACCAAGCAGATTGGAGCCAAACTCATTTTGAATATCTCCTTCCAAAAACGGATTATATCAAGGTGTTGCTTGTAATAATAATATACGTTCAATACAAGTCCTTGTCCTAAAAGCAGTCCAAGTCCAGTAGAGAACGCACATCCATAATACCCGTACCTTGTCACCAACACTACTGAAAGCAGCATACTGCATAAAGCAACAATTACCAACAATACAGATCTGAATTTCAACTGATTGCGTGCCTGCAATATCGAAATGCCAATATTCTGAATCAAGTCAATTGTAAATGGAATGAAAAACAACAGACATATATAATATGCCGGTAAATAGTCCACTCCAGCCCACAATTGAATGAAAAACTTGCCAAGCACAACAAACGCAGAAAGAATGAATGACACAACAATAAACTGAATACGCCCGACCTTTATGAACAAGTCTGACACTTCACGCTCGTCATTTCCTTTTGCGACAATGGCGGTAATCTTTGGCAACATCACCCCAGAAATTGCCGTAGAAAACAGCATATACATATTTTGAAGTTGTATCGCCACGGCATAAACGGCAATTGCGACAGCACCACTATATATTCCCAATATAAACTGTCCCGTGCTCCAGTAAATCCTGTCCATTATCATCTGAAGGAATATCCAAAAGCTATAAACAGACACCTCTTTCAAGAGTCCAAACTTGAATCTTGCGAAACGGATTTTTATTGACAGCCTGTATTTGCAATACCACCAGTTTATCAACAGAGTTGCGACATTGAATATTGTCGTAACCACAACCATTGCCACAGCCTTGTACCCAACAACCAGTAACAGAACCATTACTATCGGATTCAGCACAGTACGGATGACGCTGACCACACGCTGGAAAACAAAACGCTCGTATGCTGTCATTATACTTCCCCATATACTCATTGGGAACGTGAAGGCAAGGTTGAATGTCATAAGCCACAACATTATCCTCGTTCTTGAGACCTCGGTTTCTGTCATTGATTGGGAAAAAAGATTCTCCACATTCAATGACAATACACAGCCCACTATCATGGCAATCACGCCAATTCCTATATAAAGCACAAAGAACATTCCGAACATCTCCTCCTGTTCCCTTTGCTTCCCCTCTGCCCTGAACTTGGCTGTATACCTCACAATGGCGTTGCCAAAGCCAAGGTCCAAAACCGTAAGATAGGCTATTATCGACGCAGCCAACGAATACAGTCCGTATTCTGACTGTCCCAACATCCTCAACATATAGGGGGTATATATTAATCCCACTATCATGTTGAGACATATTGATACGTAATTGAGTGCCGCTCCAGCTTTTAATTGGTTCATAAACTAATATTTCTGAAGATTTTCAATTAATTCTTTCAACTTATTTTCATATTGAGAGTCTTCTGTCATATTCAGACCTTTTCTATTACCTAAATATAAAGGATAGGAATCCTCTTTTGAACCTTTACGAATTATCGGTATAAATTTTATTTTGTTTTGATCATTTACTAAATCATTTGTGATAAGAGATGTTTCATATCCAACCCCTGACATTCGAGCATCTGCACGTTTTTTATATTCTGGTGTAGCTATTATTAGCACCTTATCACACTTAGATATTGTTCGCTCCATGAACTGATTAAGCTCTATACCTAAAGGCTGTTCTATATCTATAATCACAGAGAAATATTCTTCAAGATTTTTTGCTAACTTATGTACCCAATCCTTATGTTTTGAATCTATATCTGTTTCCCAACAATAGCTTATAAAGACTTTTTTCTTAGGGGATTGTTTTACCACATCAGAATTTTTTTCTTTATTAAAAGTAATTTCTCTATCAAATATCAGTTTCTCGTCCATCTCTTTATCAGAACCTCTTTCTACAGAATTATTCTCTATTGCAACCGAAAGATCATGAAGAAATAGCTGAACTTCATTCAACTGCAAACTACAATACAGATCTCTGAACCATTTTATGCGCGATGTGGACAGACCTTTATCTGACAATTCTTTCATATAATCTGCATAATCATTATGCAAGAAAGTTAAATACGGTTTTATATTATTGTAAAATATCGGACCACTTACGTAAAATAGAGCAATGCCCTGTTTGCCTATCAATTGCCACAATGTATCAAATTGTGTTTGCAAATCTTCGCGCAAGTCAATAAGTGCTTGAAGATTGACTTTATTATAAGGCATTTGTTCATCCTGAATATAATCATACCCGTCTTGAGTTATACATACAAGACCAGATTTGTCAATACTTAAATACCCATTTGACGTTAGATTTAATATGGTAAGCAACATAAGTTTGTACTCTTCAGCAGTGTATTTTATACGCTTTGACAATAGTATTCTAAAAAGAAAGAGTCCTTGACCAGTTTTATATCCTTTATAAAAGTCAAATACTCTTTGAACATATAATGGATAGGTACCTTTTATGTTATTCATTTTACGTGTTTTTAAGTTAGTAGCTGTTGGTGGTATCGAACCACATTCTTTGCAGAACTACCTGTACAACAGCTTCCATTTTTTAGAATTTTCGCCACACCATTTTGTTGACGATACCGACATAGCTTTGCACTATCTTCACTACCTTGGTAGAGACATTTTCGTCCACATAGTCGGGAACAGGAATACCATGCTGTCCGTCACGGCAAAGTTCAACTGCTGTGTCTACAGCCTGAAGCAATGATTTCTCGTCGATACCTGCAATGATAAAGTCGCCCTTGTCAATGGCTTCGGGACGTTCAGTTGAGGTACGGATGCAGATTGCAGGGAAAGAATGACCTACACTTGTAAAGAATGACGATTCTTCGGGAAGTGTACCAGAGTCAGATACC
>UMEV01016998.1_pt1 | contig 30334 bp, 48 predicted proteins | sample 1964861 | NCBI WGS metagenome assembly UMEV01 (sample SAMEA4836031, study PRJEB28245) | human gut metagenome | biome: gut microbiome; material: fecal sample | place: Denmark | collected 2008 | reverse complement strand
AACATACGAGCCGCTTCCACTGCCGTTCCCGCGAACGCCCTTGTCGAAAACATCCGAAACGTCGCCGTTTTCAGCTGTCAACGTTATCGACTTCCGCAATCCAGTGGCCGACAGCGACACATGACCGCCTTCCGGCACTGTCACATCAACCGCGTAAGTGTTGCCGCCAATCCGAAAAGACGGGTTGACGCAAGGGCCGAAAATGACCGCAGCGAACTCAGCGGCCTTGCCGGTCGGATTATGCATCGTCAAAGCGATGCGTGATGGAGCCAAATCGGTCGGCAAGTCCAGTGGAAGGTCAATCTGCGAGCCGGTGCCTGCCGTCATCGGAAAGAAATGCTGCACCGGCAGCGCACGACGCCAGACGCCATCGCACAATACGACCGTGTAGTCAGTCTGCGCATAGGCCGGCCAAGGCACCAGACCAAGCGATGAGCCGACGACATACGCCCGCTGGAACCATTCGCCATCGACGGTCAACATGCCTGGCGTAACGGCCTGCACGTCCGAATCGAAAGCCGTCTGCACCATGTCCAATCTTGACGGATCCGTGGTGCGGACGGTCATTTTCGCCGTCGAAGCGTTTCTGCTCACCGATTTGATGCCGCGCGTGGCCAGCGTGTACGTCCATGCGTACCCTCGCATTTCCTGCAGGTCAGCCACCCACAGATCATCGGCGTTGAGGTCGATGACCGTGCCATCATGCGACGTGTATTTAAGCTCGCGCATATTTTCGGATCAACCTCCCCAAGTCGCGGTCGCTGACTGTCGAATCATCGGACGCGGCGCTGATAATCGCGCCAAGATCGTTGTGCAGGCTGGTTATCGCCGCCACCACGGAAGCGGTATCAACCTGTACGCTGACCTGATTGCCTGTCATCTGATTGGCTGTGGCAAACACTTCACGTGGAATCTTCCGCTCGTTCAGCAGGCGCATGGTATCGACGCCGTAATAGGCCGTGGCCGCAGCATTGTGCGTGTACTCGCCCGCAGCGAGACGAGCGTTGAGCAGATACACGCTGTCGCTCAAACCATTGCCGGGCGCCCATGCCGGATCCACGTAGCCGGAGAACATGCCACCTCCGGCGAACTGCTGGAAGGCGCCGTCAGTGAACATTCCACCGGTGTAGCCGCCCACCTTCTTCGTCTTCTCCGTGACGGTGAAGCTCTTGTCCGCAATCTTGAAGTTGTTGATGGAGCGGAGCACCGGAGTCGCCTGGTCGTTGACCGATGCGGTGCTCTTCTTGTCGTTCAGCTTCTTGCGGTTAACGGCGTCTACCTTCGGTCCGGCCTTGTCGTCCGAATTGAGGGTGTTCTTCTTGTTGTTGAGCCTCTTCGCGTTCGCGGCGTTCGTCTTCGGCGTTGCCCTGTCGGTGGAATCCAAGGTGTTGCGCTTGTTTGACAGTTTCTTCGCGTTGGCCTTGTCTACCTTCGGCGAGGCGTTGTCCTTCGCGTCGAGTCTGGCTGTGGCTTTCTTGCCGTTGAGCTTTCCGATGTTCTTGGATGCGGTGTTCGCCTTCTTGGATGCCTTGTCGGTCGCGTCGATGGTGGCGTTGACGTGCTTCCTGTTGAAGTCGTCCATCATCTTCTGCGCCTTCTTGGCGCTGGCCGTGGCTTTCTTGGCGTCGGCGTCGAGCTTGGCCTTCGCTATTTTCTTGTTGAATTTGTCAAGGTTGGTTTCCGCGCCCTTGGTCTTCGACTTGGCCTTGGAATCGTCAACATCAAGCTTCGCCTTGTTGTTGTCGGCGGTCATCCTGATATTGTCGATGGAAGCCTTGATGCTATCGGAACTCAAACCCCAACGGTCTGCCAAGGCGTTAGCGGCCTGTTCGCTCATGCCCGAGGCTTCGGCCTGCCGGATGATCGCATCACGAGCATCCTGCAGCACGCCGTTCGCACGTTCGATCTCATCGCTGCTGAAACCGGTGCTCTCGCCCTGCTTGAGAATCTTTTCCGCAGCGTTCTGGGCGCTGCTGGCGATGTCCTCCAACGCCTGCTTGGTCTTCGTGCCCTGCTCTGAAAACCTGTCAAGCAGATTGCCGCTCTGGTCGAACACCACGCCATTATCCTTGCAGGTGTCGGACAGTTCGCCGATCTTCTGGTTCAGCTGGTCGACCGCCTGGTCTGCAGTCAGATTGCCCGACTCCAAACCAAACAACGCCTGGACAAGATCATCGATTTGGCTTGACGCGTCCGAAGCGGAAGAGCCAAGCTCTTTGTTCGCGCCGGCAGCTTCCTTCGTGGATTTCGCCGCACTATTGGTTTTGCCATCGAGTTCGTCCAACGCCTTGGACTTGTCTTTGGCGCCTTTCGTGCCCTGCTGGTAGGCGGTGGTCAGGGCGGAAAGGCCGTCGCGCAGCGCGGTGGCCTTATGTGACCCGCTGCCAAGGCTGGAGCCGAGCTTGTCCGCCGCCGAGTTGACCTGCTTGATGGCCGTCTTGTTGCCTTCGGCGGCCTTGGTCATGGTGGTGATGCTGATGCCGGCCTCGCTCATCACGTCGGTCAGCTTCTTCGATCCGGTGATGCCCTGCTCGATCGCACTGAGCCATCCCGGTTCGCCATGGAAGGTGCCGACATCCATATTCTGCAGCTGGTTGACCAGCGCCTCGTGGATAGCGCTGGCTCCATTGGCTGCGGCTGACTGCACTTCCTGCACCGCCTGCTTGGTATTCTGCGCGGCCGTCATGAAACCAGTGAGCGCCGTCGTGGCAATGCCCAGGGCGATGCCCCACGGACCTCCCATAAGTGAGATGAGTCCGTCGGCAACACTGTGGAACCCCTTGGATCGGAGCGTGGCGGAATCCTCCGCAGTGCCGAACGATTCCAACTGCTCCTGCGCGCTCTGACCGCTCGCGCGGAACATCTGGAAAGCGGTCTGCGCGGAAGCCAAAGCGGTCTTGACGCGTTGGATCGGGTCGATGGCCAAGCCGATATTGTTGGCCATCGTGCTGGTGCTGCCGTTGAGATTGCCTGCGGCCTTGTGCACGGCTCCGAACACGCCGGCCAATGATGCCATGGCCACGATGGTCTGCTGCGCTCCGGACGGCAAACCGGCGAACGCGTCTACAAGCGTGTCCAGACCCTGCACCATCTTGCGCAAAGGCCCCTGGGCGCCCTCACCGACGGAAATCATCAAGGATTCCATCGAACCACTCAGATTCTCCAGATCACCCTTGAGATTGTTGTTCTTCGCAGCCGCCTGCTCGGCGGCGTACCCGCTTTCGGATACGGCCTTGGTCCATTTGTTGACACCGGACTCGCCTGCCTCGTACAGGTAGTTCGCGGCCTTGATGGCGTAACTTCCGAAGATGGTCGCGTTAGCCTGGTTGCGCTGCTCGTCGGTCAGGTTCTTTTCGGCCTTCTGCAATTGGCCGGCGAAGTTCGCCATGCCGACGAAATGATGTTGAGCGTCATATGCGCTGATGCCCAATTCCTTCATAGTGTTGGACGCTTCGGCGGACGGTGCGGCCAGCTTCATCAGCATACTGTTCAACTGTGTGCCGGCCTCGGCGCCGATGGTGCCGTTCTGTGCGAACAGGGCCAGTACGCCGGTGGTTTCCTGGATGTTCATGCCGAAACTGTTCGCCTGGGCGCCGCAATTGTTCAACGCCTCGCCGAAATCGGAGACATTGCCGACGGCCTTGCCTGCGCCAGCCGCCAAAGTATCGGCCACCTGGGAAGCCTGAGAGCCCTTCAAGTGGAACATGCTTAACGCGTTGGCCATGTATTCGGCTGCATCCCCCACGGCCATTCCGTCGGAGGCGGCCAGATTCAAAGCGCCAGACAAGCCGCCGGTGAGAATGTCCGTGACGCTCATGCCGGCCTTGCCGAGGTCGTTGATCGCGTCGGCGGAATCCGAGGCGGAATAAACCGTGGAAGCTCCGGCTTCGATGGCGGCGGCACGCAACTGGTCCAATTGTGCGCCGGTCGCGCCGGTGTTCGCCTGCACGGTGCTCATCTGCTGGTCGAAGTCTGCGGCCATCTTGACTGCGGCCACGCCGAAAGCGGCCACGGCCAGTCCTGCGGCGGTCATGCCGCTGGCGATGAGCGCGGACTTGCGTCCGGTGTGTTCCATGCCCGAAGCGACTGTTTTCGCAGTGCTTCCAGCGCGGGTCATCGCCGCCTCATATGAGGCTGTGTCCGCCATCAACCGGATGACGATGTTTTTGTTCTCCGCCAAAGCATCCTCCAAAAATCAGGTCAAATGCGCCACCAATGCGTTCGCGGCCGGATTGTCCCTGCCATTCGCATCAGTCCAACGTTTCATGGCCTGCTGCATGTGCGCCGTGGCCCAGCAGACGCTGGTTTCGGCATGCAATGTAAGTTCGCCCTTCGGGTCTTGGCAGATCGAGCGAGGCAAACCGCACATGGGGCATAATGACCGTTCGTATTCAGCCAACGAACGCATCCAATTGCGTTCCGTCTCATCCCATTCGACCTCATCGCCCTCACTCGGGCGCCAGCCCATGAAACGCTTATAAGAGATGCCGAGCTGGCGGCAGATCTTAAGATCCTCGACTAGTTGCGGAGAACCTGCGAGGCGAGGTCGAATGCCGCTTTTGGGTCCGCTGCGGTGCCGTTCAGTTCGGCGATGGCCTGCCAGATCGGAGTGAACTGGCCATCGGTAAGTTCGTCGAACAGATTGCGCCACGCCTGTTCGGTCTTGTCCTCGTCGGCCACCGGCTTGCCGCCGATGGTCGCGGAATCAAGCATGAGCGGCAGTGCCGCGGCGGCGGTGCCGAACATGTCGTTCGTGCCGTTGTCATTGCGGTGCGCGGCCAATGCCTGCGCCCACTGGCTTACCGGCAATGCTCGCAACGTGAGCTTCAACGTCTCCGCATCCGCCTGTTCGCGCAGCTCTTCGATGCGCCGCGCGGTGGCCTTCGCCTGCCGGTTCGTCCCAGCCTCCGTGATCTGTTCGCGCGTGGTCTCCTCGGCCAGCGCATCACCCAATCTGGCGATGTCCTCGGCGGTCTGCTGGTTGAGGATGACATCGACCTCACGCGTGCGCCTGACGACTTTAAGCATTGTTGTTCCTTCGCTCTAATATTCATGTTCCTTTGCCGGAAAAGAGAAAAGAGGGTCCCGCACCGGCGAAAGGGAACGAAAGTCCGATGCGGGAAGAATCAATCAGGCAACCTTCACGTTCTCCGCCCAGCCTGGAGCGCGGACGGAGAAATTGACCTTGCTGCGCAGCACGCTGTTCGCGGCGATCGCCATCTTGGCGCTCATGCCGATGCGGACCGCGTACACGTTCACAACGTCGCCGGCGACAAAAGTCTGATCCGTCTGCTTGCCGTAGCGTCGCACGAAATAGCCCTCCGCGCCCTCGATCAAAGTCTCCATTGCCGCGTTCTGCGTGGAATGCGAAGTGTTGGTGTTGTCGATGACCTCGACGTTCGGGCCACTGATCTTCTTGCGTCCGGGATTCTCGTAATCCTGCGCGCTGTTCTCGCGCTGGTCGGAGATGGACTCCTGCGACGGCGAGCACGACCAGCCGCCCAGGGTGACGTAGTTGGACAGGTCGGTACCTGCGTTGATCTCGGCGGCGGTCGGCTTCTGGATGTTTTTGATGGACGGCACCCAGATCGTGTTGACCAGACCGTCCGCCGGTGTGGAAGGAACTTCGGTTCCCAGAGTCAAAACCATGACTCCTCCTTAATATTTGGGTCACATGCGTGACCAGTTGAATTTGAAAGTCAGAAGACGGCACTGGTAAAGCAGCGCCGTGTCCTCTGCGGTAAGTCCGGCCGCATAGGCGCCGGAATCGGAGAACAGGGTCAGACAGCCGGTGTCGAACCCCTGCGCGACGAACCGTTTGCCAGCAAGTCCTGGAATCATGAGGTCATCGGCCAGCACGTTGACGGAATCGGCCGTGGTGCTCACGATGCGCACCAGCAGAGTGCCGATGCCGCAATGCACATGCTGCGTTTCGCCGACGATATGACCGTTGGTCGTGACCGTTTCGATCACCCACGGCGGCTTCTCCGTCGGCGTCGGGGCGGTCTGCCGGTACACGGCCCAGCCCGTCGCTGGCTTCGGGATATGGTCGAGGATCGTGTCGGTCAACGTCATGATCGACTTCATTCAGACCACCTCCACGGCGGCACGCGCCACGTATTCCGCAAGCTTCGGCAATTCTTCCTCACCATGCTCGTAGAACCGATGCGTTCCACCGCCCCTCGCGGTGCCGAAGAACGCGATGTTCGCGAGCGAACCAGCTCCGCCCTTCGTCGGGCCTATCTCGGCGGTGATACGCCCAGCACCCTCCGAAACGGTGTAGGTGATCGGGATACGCCTGAATGCGGCATTGCCGGAACCGTTCAGGTCGTCGCGAATCGAGTTCTTGACGTTCTGCGCGCCCTTCTTCACCGAAGCGGAGATCAAAGCGCGGCGAGCCACGCCCTTGGCAAGCAGCGCATCGCCGAAGGCCGTCAACTGCGAAGCGTCGAACAGTCCGCTCATGCGTCCTCCTTCACGTTCCAACGGCAGGCTGTGGCGTGCGTCTTCTCCGATTGCGGGGAGACGAGACGGAGCCGTCTGCCCTTGAGTAGCGGATTAGCGGATTCCGTGACTTCCACCACGTCACCGGAGCGAAGGCCTGGAGTGCCGTATGGAAAATGCACGTACAAAGACCAGACCAACGAGACTGCGCCCATGGCTTGGGCCGCGCTGCCTTCGGTCTGCTCGCTGGCGAGGCCGCCGCTGGTCTGCACCTTGCAGCTGCCTTCGTACACCTTCTCCTTGCCGGTGGCCGTCAGGCCCGTGTCCGGATCCGTTGTGGTGGCTCCGTGGCGGGTGACGACGCACTGGTCGGTCATGAGGCTTTCGGCCATCTGGCGTAGTTTCGGAAGGGCTCCGATGAGAGGTGCCATGCTTGGCATGTCAGCCTCCTCAGTAGTCGTAGGGGTAGTGCGGCAGTGGGATGGCCACGGGTTCCGGAGCGATGACCGCCGTGGCGAGATCGCTGCTGACACGTTTCAGCAGCATGTCCCATTCCTCGTCGAGGATGGAGATCTCGCCGCGACTGCGCGAGCTGTCGATGCTGGTCTGCATGTTACCGTCGTCGATCTGCAGCATGGTGCTGCTCACGCCCTCCGGGTTGAGCGCTTTGCGTGCGACGGCGGCGGATTCCACCTCGATGACGGTCTCCTGATATCTCTCGTCCATGCACCATTCGTCCAGCACTGGGATGCGGTTGCGGATCATCATTTCGGCGCGGCGGAGCCATTTCCCGATCTGCCTGCCTTCGGTGCTGTTGGAGGCGATGTCGCGGCCGAGTTCGACCGCGACATCGTCGATGTTCGCCCAGGTCATGGAATCACTTCGCGATGATACCGGCGTTGCGCAGGCTGGTCAGCAAAGCGTTGATGGTGGCCATCTCCTGACCTGTGGTGGCGTTTCCCACCGCAGCAGCCTGCTTGGCGGGCATGCCGGACAGCACCGTGTCGAGCGGCTTAGCTGCGCCGCCCGGCTGCGGCACATACACCGCGCTTGCCGGGATCATGCCCTCGTGACGTCCGTTCACGGTCTCCTTCATCATTCACCATCCTTCGCGCTGGTCTTTTTCTTCGGCGTCGCGGCGTCGGCGACCGTGCTCGGTTCGTCGGCCTGCACCTCGGCCACCGTGTAGCCGTGACGTTGGAAATAGTCGGACGGATCCGCATCGGTCTCACCGACGCCACCGACGAAGGTCACGCCGGCGGTGACGCCGTTGTACTCATTATTCGGAGCTTCGATTCGCCACATCATGATCACCTGACCTTGATCTTGCGGAGCACGCCAGCGGCCTTGGTGGCCTTCAATGCGACGCCGACAGGACCAAGTTCGACCTCGCCGCGATGCACTGCGCCCGGCTGGGTGAAGTCAGGCAGCCAGGTCTTCACGAGGGTGCCGTCGGTGGTGGTGATGCCGCAGAAGCCGTCCAGTCCGACGCGGTACGCGTACAGGCTGGTGGTGCCGTCTGGGGCGACGGGGATGATCGGATCGTTGCTGCCGGCCTTCTCGCCGGCGTCGGCGAAGAGGATGCCGCCATAGGATTCGCGGCTGATCGGACGGCCGTCCGCGTTGGCGAGACCATCGATCGGCTCGCGCACGTACATGCTGGTGCGGCGCACCATGGCACGGACGCGGGCAAGGGCCTTCTTGTTGCCGACCACGATGGTCGGCGTGCCGTCAAGCAGGTCGAGGAACTCGTCGAGCGTGTCGATGGCCTTGTTGCCCTTCTCTCCTTCGAGGTCGGTCCAGTCGTAGGTGCCGGAGGCGGGCTTCATCTCGGTGCTAGAGCCGGTGAGCGCCTTGTCCAGGCCGTCGAAGGCCTTATCGTTCACACCGGTATCGCCGTTGATGACGGTATCCTGGAACAGGGTTATCGCGGCCTTCACCTTGTCGTTGATGTTGCGTGTCACCTCGTCGGATCCCTTCGGACCGATGTTCGCGAGGATTCGGTCGATCTCGAAGGCGCCGCCGAGCACGGCGAGTGTGGTGCTGTACTTCCTGGTCGTGGTGGTGCTCGGCGAGTATTCCGTGTTGATGGCGCGGAATTCGGCGGTGGGCTGGGTCTCCTGCCGACGGTAGGAGTAGTCGAGCGTCGCGCCGCCTCCTGCGGGGTTCACGGCATCATCGAAGATGAGGGAATCGAGGATGACGCTGGATTTTCGAAATTCGTCGATGACGAAAGGGTCGTAGTCTTCGAGGGCGTTGTTCTTCGCCTCTGCGAGAGTGACAGCCATAAGGTTGTCTCCTTCCTAAGGAATCGGTTACTTGTAATATGCGGAAATGGCTTCGGAGAGACTGTGCGGCTTCGGGTCGCCGCCCTTGCCCTGGCTCGGGTCGGGCTTGACGTTCGGCTTGTTCTGCACGTTGACGAGCTTCAGCAGGCTGTCCGCATCGGCTTCCAGCTCCTCGCGAGTGGATCCCTGCAGACGTTCCGCCAAGGCCTTCGGCAATTGCTTGTCGACGGCGACTTCGTATCGCAGTGCCTTCGCGGCATTGCAGGTGTTGGACTTCTCCAGGCTGGCGATCCTCTCGCTGGCCTTTTCCGCGTCGGTCTTGTCGCGATCCTCGAACTCTTTGATTCTGGCGTTCGCGGCGGCGAGCTGTTCGCGCAGCGACTTGTTGGCCCGGCGCTCGTTCTTGAGCGCGGTCATGCCGTGTTCGCCGAGCTTCTCGTCGCCTTCGCCGTCGGTATTCGCCTGTGGGTCGGATTGCGGCGGCTCCGGCTGCGGCGGCTCTCCGCCGCCCGGTTCGGCACCGGTCTCGATGGTGCGGATGCGGATGAGATTCCACCATTTCCTATGCATTGTGTTTTCTCCTTGTGGTTTCCTTGGCCGTCACATCGCGTGCCGGCGCCGACACCATCGCGATGCCGGTGAAAAATTCGATTTCGGCTAGAGGATCCAGCCGTACTTGTAGAGCATGCCCAAGGCCTTCTCATGATCGTCGCCGCAGCGTGCGTAAATGGTCTCGGGCATGAGACGCGGCCTGTCGACCTTTGTGTACCGGCCGCCGTTCTTGACGAATTCCTTGGCGTATCCGGAGTCGATCATGCGTGATGCGGCGAGTCCGTGGCGCGTGGTGCCCTCGGTCGTGTACTTGATGTTCCGCCCGTCGATCTGGGCGGTGCGGATGCCGCGTTGGGCGTTAACCAGCTGGTTGAGGTCGGCTCCGTCCGCGTAGGCTCGGGCGTTGGCCCTGCTGCCAAGGACTTTGGCGAGCTGGTCGTCGGAGAGACTGTCGAGGTATTCGTTCGGACTGGTGCATGCGTTTGCCGGTGCTTTCGGACCGGTGTAGACGGCGATGCAGTCGCAGTGCGGATGCCTTTCGAAAGGCGTCTTGCCGCATGGCTGTCCGGCGAGGATGACGCATCTTCCGCAGCTCGGCGGTGTCAGGCCGCGCACGTAGGTGGATTGGTAGCAGATGCCGCGAGCGGTCATGCTTGTGGCCGACCGGTGAGTGTCCGCCAGCATGGTGCGCGTCCTGAGCACCAAGGTCACGCCTATGCGGTCCATGGCCACGTCCACCGGAGCGCCGTTGGACACGGCCCGCTTGCCGATGGTGATCGCCGTCCACATCGTGTCCACGGTATCCATGCCGTTGCCGTTCACACCGACCCACTGCCATGGGTCCGTCCTGTATTCCGGGTGTGCTGCGTTCACGTCGAAGCGTTCCATGATTTTCGGCGTCGATGCGATCGCGTCGGCGGCGGTGTGGTATTGCGCCGTGTCCAATACGCGGAAAAGTTCAGGCATCATGTCCGCGAAGGCGGTGTCGAAGTCTGGTTGCGCGTGCTTATGCCACAGTCTGAGCACCGTCGCGGCCAGCCGGTTGCTTCGGCTGCGCAGCAGACGGTTCTGCGCCGTCGCTTCCCGTGGAAGCGTCTGCCCCGCCATCGTCGCCGCCATAGTCCACGTCCTTCATGAATTGGCCATAGGATTCGCTGATCTGCTTGGCGAAGTACTCGCGCTCCTTGTCCTTGCGGGCCTCGCTCCAGCCAAGCTCGTCCCATGCCCCCTCGCGGGAAAGGATGCCGGACGCCATGAGCTTCGTGATCGCATCAGCACGCTGAGCGTAGGTAGGCGTGTTCGGATCCTCCCAGTCGCAGCGCACCAGGTTCGCGTTAATGTCGTCGCTGGTGGCGAGCTTGTGCGCCACGGCCATGACCTGCGACCACGCATCGCCGTCAACGGCGTTCTTCAGCTCGACGTTCTTCACCAGTCTCAGCTCGTCGGCGCGGATGGCTCCCTCGGCTGCTGGATTGGCGGTGTTCATTCCGAAATAACGCATCGGAAGACCGGTGATGGCGCTCATCTGCTCGCTCAGCAGGTCGATGACCGTCTTGAAGTTCGATAGGTCGGATGCCGTGAACTGGCCGAATTTCGCGTTCGCGTTCTTGGAGGTGAGCATCGAGTTGAAATAGGTCTTTATCGCCGATGCCGGCTGTCCGGTCTTCGCGTCGATAAAGTCGTTGTGCGTGACGCCGATCGCCCATTTGCCTGGCACCGCGTGAGTTTCCATGGCGATCTGCAAGTCGAGGATGGCGCGTGCGGCCATGTCTGTCGGCCGCACCACGTCGGCCATCTCGCTCTCGCCAAGGAAGTCGCCGGCGCGCGGACGGTTGAGGAACTGCACAACAGGGACGACGCCGAGGTGGTGGTCGTCGCGGCCGGTCATGACCCACTTGCCGTGCTGTTTCTCCAGCCAGAGCGTGTATTCGGGCGTGTACAGCGTCGCGTAATCCGGCGTCCCGTTCTCCCAAGGGTCGAAATAGACGCGGAGCGCTGATTCGACGGTTCTCGTACGCGGGTCGATGCGTGCGATCATGTTCCTGGATGATTCGACGGTGATCAGTGGATGCCGTCCGTCCTTCGGGTTAGCGCCTACGCATACGAAGCCATGGCCCTGCACGCGTGTCTCCGTGTGCAAAAGCACCTGCTGCGATTCCATGTTGTTGTATTCCCAAAGCTCGCGCAGCTCGTTTGACACCCTGTCGTCATCCGGCACGGAGAAGGATTTGACCTGCTGGCGCTGCACGACGCTATCGACCACGATGCGCGGCCAATTCAGTGGAAAAACGAACGAACGGAGTTCAGCCGGCACGGCGATGCCGATGCTCTGGATGACCTGCCGTCCGCGATAATAATCATCCCACTGCCTATGAGGCTTGCGCAGTCGTGCAAGCCGGTAGGTGAGGCTCCTGATGAGCTTCGCGTCATCGTCGGAAAGCCTCGATGCCTGTATCAGCTCCACAACAGCCTCCTTACCAGCCGTACACCATGACCGGTGAGCCGCCTGCGCTCCAGCCGAGCGCCCTCATGTCGGACGCCGCCTCGTGCGCGAGGATGTCGGCCATGGTTATATCGATCTTCTGATTCTCGCTCGGCTTGCCGAGCACGTACTTGTCGCCTGGCTTCGCGACCTTACGCGCCGCCATCATGTGCAACCGAGCCATGCGATCATTGGAATGCGTCGTGCTGTGATCGGCGGTGTCCTCCATGAAGCGGGTGAGCGCGTCATACATGCGCCCGATGCGATTGGTCGGCCAAGGCACCACGATGTCCTCGCCAAAGCGGCATGCCCACTCGTCCACCTGCGACTCCCACGGATGCGGATCGCAGTAGAAGCGCTGCACCTTGTACCTGTCGAACATTTCTGACACGCAGGCGTCGACCTCGCTTCGCGGTATGCGACCCTCCCACTCAACCGGATTCCAATACGCCGGACGATTTGACGGCCCGTACGTCGGCGTCCAACGCCAGCCATCCACGGTCTCCGCACGCAATGCCGTCCAGTCACCGGATTGCGAGCCATCGAAGCCAAGACAAATCTCAACCCCCGGCTCAGGTGGCTGACGGTCAACCATCGTGCCATCGTAAAGCGGCTCAGGCATATACGAACCCAAACCCTGCACGATCTCACAACCGTAGAAACGTCGAGCCTGCGCCGGGTCACGGGCCATAAGCTCGGTCGCGGTCGCTTCGACCTGATCGAGCGGCACCCACGGCGAACCGGAATAGACGAATTCGAGAATCTTCCGCCTGTCCTTCGGATCCGCGAAATCCAATGAGGGGTCGTGCTTCGGAAAGAACTTCATAATGTCCGACGCCGTGCTCTCATACGTCATCTGGCCGAAGGAAGCGTCCATCGGATCCCACGGGTTCGTCAATTCCAACATGCGGCCATCCATGGCCATAGCGCCACGCATAACCGTGTCACCAACCTCGAACATGCCGCTGCGCCTAGTCCAGATGCCAGATTCGTCACCAAGGACGAAGTTCACCGGATTGCCCAGCTTGGAATGCGCCGAAGCCGTCACAGGGTCGATACGGCCGCCATTAGGCAACCGGATGAAACCTTCACGCACCTTCATCAGGTCAGACAGGTGACCATTGCGCACCATCGACTGCAAAGGACGGTAGACGTTCGCAGTCTGCTCCTCAGAAGTGGCGAGCAGCTGAATCAAAGCGGTACGACGCGGCATGCCCATCGGCTCACCCGAAGAATACACGTATTCGAAACCGCACGAGCAACCCCAATCGGAACAGCGGAACGTCTCGCCACCACGCGCCCATCCGCAGAACACGCATGGGCCGACACCCTCAAAAGCAGCAACAGCCGCACCGAAAGGCGACTTACCTAGCTTCTGCCCGCCGACAATCTGACCTCGACGCCATTTGAACGCCGCAGCCTGACGAGGCCGAGCCGGATCATACACCGCATCAGGCTTCACCCGATAGAAATCGATGGCGTTATCCAGCTGCCAGCCGACAAGCTCGAACGGCTTGCCCAGATCATAGCCATTAGGCACAACACAGTGCGCGGCAATCCAATCAGCAAAGAGAAAACCAAGGGACTTCGGAACAACCGGCTCTTTCTGCTCGCTCATTCCGCATCCTCTTTCTGATTCTCAAGCCACCGCTGCTTAGCGCTCTTGAACGGAATGATCTTGTCGGAAGATTCTGCCGAGCGTTTCGGCTCCGGCTCGTCATCGACAATCGCCCAACCATTCAAACGAAGCCCTTGCGGCGTCAAGCCGATGGTATCGGCATACCGTGCAAGCGCGGTACGGTCAGCGGCCTTCGCCTCCGAAGACTCGCACAGCACGAACTGGCGCACATAAAGCGCGATGGTCGTGAACATGTACCCATAACGCGGCATATGCCATGCGATAGCCTGCGGCAACCGCCACAGGTCACGCCACAATTCACGCTCACGCCGATTCCACGCCTCCGTAGCCTTCTCGTCACGCTCCTTATGGAAACCGTCGTCATCCTTCCAAGTGTCCCAAATCGTCCACTCGGACAGCGGAAAAGCCTTCGGACGGTAATGGTATCCGCGAGACGAAAGCGGAAGAATATCAGCGCCAAGACCACGCGCGTCAGACCGGGCGCTGGACGGATCCGGCATCGGACCGGAGCGTGTGCGTGCGCCGCCATGCGTCGCCATGCGACCTCCAATCCTCGAACCGGAAAAATTACGGTATCGGCCAGTCCGTCAAATCTTGAACTATCCGCGAACTTGCGAGTCCCCTCACCGGCGGTCTTGGCCTTGCTGTTCGGGGTACCCCCCTAGGGGTGTTGGCGGGTTGGTTGATTGTATTTTTTCCTGTTTGGCGTGTGTTTTGTTGTTTTTGTTGTGTGTGCTTGTTTGGTTCGTCCGCTTGCGTTTGATTTGTTTGTGTCGTGTCGTGTTTGCGTTCGCGCTTGCCTGTTGGCTGCGACTGTGGTTGCTGCTGCGGCTTGGCTTGGTGTCGCGTCCAGTGTTCGATGCTTGCGGTTGCTTTGTGTTGGCCGTCTTGTCTGTTGCAGTGTCTGTGTTCCGGTCCTGTCCAGCTTTGTCTGTTGTCTGTGTGGCCGAGGTCCCATTGGTCTGCGGCTGTGACTGGCTGTCCGCATTTGGCGCAGGTGTGTGTTTCGCCTGTGGCCAGTCGTGCCTCCCATGCCCTGCGGAGGTGGCGGTGTGCTGCGTCGTATCCTCTTGCTGTTGAGCTGCCACGCTGCCGCTCGTATGCGTGTGTGTGGATGGCGCAGAAGCGTGTGCCTTGTTTGACGAGTTGTGGGCAGTTGTGCCAGGCGCATCTGCGGAGACTCATGTGGCCTTGCCGCCTTCCATGGCTGTGATGTCCGGCATGTCTGGGGTACGTCTCCCGCGAAGGTCCCCCAGCTGGCCACCCCCGATTCATGGGCTACCGACACAACGGGTGTCGCCGCCATGGTCGACGTCCTTCGGTGCGACGGCTCCAAGGGTTGCTAGTGGCTCCATGCCGGACAGAGATGATTATAGCGAATGCAGCTGGATATGAATAATGGTCCAACCATTTTCTGGCTGAACCATTCTACGAACATACGACAGTATAGCATTTCAACGGTGACAGTCAAGTAGGGCTGCTAGTTCTCCGAGGTTGAACGTGTACTGCCGCTTGTGTTCCTTCGGCGTGGCGTGCGACAGTTTGCCGCGTTTGAGCCATTGGCTGATGAGGTTGCGTGATACGGTCAGGCCGTATCGTTTCAGCTCCTTGGCCGCATCGCTGGGTGTGCCGGTGATTTGCATTTGCCATAGTCTTTCGTCTCGGGCTGCTTTGATTGCTGGCGCGGCCCATTCACGGCGGCAGCCTTGGCATGTGACCGATTCTGCTTCTGGTGTGCCGGTGAGCATGCTGTCGCATTTTGGGCAGGTGCCGAGGATTATGAGCTCGTCTTCCGGTGTCAGGGCTTGTTCGTTGCGTCGGATGATGTGTTCCAGGGCGGCGTAGTCGTCGGCTGCGGTGCTCATCGTCAAGATGGTGTGTTTGTTGCTGATGATGGCATACCATGCTTTCCGCCAGTCGTATGCGGCGTATGCGGCGCGTATTTTGCCTGCCTGTTCGGCCAGCCATGCTTCCGATTCTGCGATGAGGTCCTGTGCGTGGACGTCGATGGGCAGTGGCGCGTTGCCTTTGTTTGGCGTGTGGTCTGTGGTGCCGATGTGCGCCTGACGGAGCATGATGCTTCGCAGGGTCGGAAGCTGGATGTGTCCGAGCTGGTAAATCATGGCCCAGTAGTCGGCGGTGCATTTGGTGCAGAGCGTGCCGCTGGCGGGTTTGCCGCAGTGCTGGCAGTCGGTCAAAGTCGGGTCTCCTTGTCGTACTGGTGGATTATGGCGGCGACTTCGGCTTTCGGCACTTGCGGCACGAGCGGCGCGATTTCGTCGAGTGCATAGCCGGCCTGATGCCATTTGACGATCATGTCCATGAGGGTTTTCTTCACTTTCATTTCGTTTCCTTCCTTGTTCTGGTTGTGAATGCGGCCAGTCCGGTCTCGGCATTGAACACCTTGACCGGTTCGCCAGTTCTCAAGGACATGGCCTGCGCGTAGTCGCCAGCATCGTCGATGTTCTCGAACGTTCTGACGCCTTCCTGGGTGACGACGTTGTAGCTCATCTTGCCGGCTCCTTGTCCGCGCCGCTCACATGGCTCCAGTCGCATGACATGCCGCCCTTCTGGTAGCCCGCGTAGACGACGCAGACCACTTGCCTCGTGTCGGACAGTGTGACGATGCATTCCTTGATGTCGTCGCCGGACCTTTTGGAGCATGTGGTGCCGGTGGCGGCGATGGCGGGGGCCGGGGTCGACGTCTTGGACGCGCTCCCGCATCCTGCGAGCGCGAGGAGGAATACCGGTGTGAGCAGGAGCATGGTTATGGCGGTCAGGCCGATGCCGGCTGGCGCGAGTGGTTTGCGTTTTCTCATTTCGAGTGTTTCCTTCCTTGTCTGGCGGTTGACGTTGTCACTCATTTTTGGAACTCCTTAACTGATCGTGAATATGATGATCGGGGCGACGCACAGGCAGACGGTCAATACGATGCCGAACGCGATTTCAAACGGGTTGTGTTTCATTCGATGGTCTCCTTGTATGGGTTTTCGCTTGTATATTGCGGAAAGTCGCATTCCTGGTCTTTCCATCCGGACGCGTAGCCTTCCTGCCATGCCTTGCGGCGTTCGTGTTCCAACCATTCCAAACTGCACATGGTTACCTGTTCGTCGTGTCTCATGATTTCTCCTTGTTGAGTCGTTTCGCCATCTGGCAGGCTCGTTGGTCTGGCGTGGCGGTTTCCCTGTTTCGTCCGAGCGCTTGCAGCACGTGTTCGCACTGCCACGTGTGCACGTGTCGTTTCGACGGTGGTATGCCACTCATGTTGGCGCGGCGTTGGCACCAGCCTTTCCAGAGTCGTGTCCAGTCGTTGACGGAGCGTGTTTCGTCTTGGTGACGGTCTGCGAATGCGAGCCATGCGGATTCGAGGTCGAGGTTCGGATATTCCACGGCTAGCGTCTTGTCGGTTTCGCCGCACTCCCGCGATTCACCGAAATCCTTCACGCTTTCTTTGGAGAAAGAAGAAGAATATTCTTCTTTCTCTTTCTTTTGGGTTCTGGTGTTCTGGTGTTCTGGTGTTTGTCCCGATGTAACAGCGTTACAGTTCCGATGTAACGCCGTTACATCCGATTCGTTGCGATGCTTGGCCACGCGCTCGGCGCTTTTCTTCCTGGCGTGCAATACCTGCTCTTTGGTGCGGTTGTGCTCGGCGTAGTCGTGGATCAGCCAGCCTTCTTCGACCGCTTCGAGCATTCCGACATCGCACAGTGCGTTGACCTGCTCGCCAGTGGCGCCGATGACATAGAGCATGGCGCGGCGCGGCACGAATCCGTCCGTGAGATGGTCGCCGCAATACGTCAAAGCCATGCAGAAGACTCCAACAGCGTCCATGCGTCCGCTGCGGGCCAGTTCCTGCACCTTCTCGTTAGCGTAGAATCCGTTCACGAGCTGGATGTAGCCGCGTCTGGTCATCGCCTAATCTCCTCTTGTGATGCCGTTGAATTCCATCCAGATTGCTTCCTGCCGTGGCGTGGTGCATGGAAGGCCGTCGAAGTTGAGGTTCGCCCAACCGCTGCCGACGTGCGGCTGGGCCATGATGTCCAATGCTTCCGCGATCTCCACCAAGTCCGGTGGTGGCGTGAGAAGAATTCCAACATCTTCCATCACATGCTTCCGAATCGCTTGTAGAACTCGCTGTCGGTCATGCCATACAGCGGATCCATGCCAGTCGGCTTGCGCGCGGACAGCCGGTAGCCGCAGTACGGGCAGGTGACGTAGTAGGTGCCGACAACCTCGCCGCAGTGGGCGCATTCCACGTATCGGATCGTCTTGCTCATTCGCTTACCGCCTTCCGTGCGATTTCGAGCATTTCCCGAGCGTCCCTGATGCAGTTGGCTCGCATCTCCGGCTCGGCCAGAGTCCAGAAGCAGTCCTCACTGGGCATGACGTCTTCCCAGGCTGGTGCCATGTCCCACCACAGCAGTTTTTTCGCCACGGCCTCGACCTCGGCGTCAGCCGGTGGTGCGTTGCGGCCACGCAGGTATGCTTCCTGCAAATCGTCCGTGTCGCAGTAAAACTGTTCCTTGACATGCGTTCCATTCCAGTAGCGGGTCGGATACGCCTTCTCAGCTTCATCATCAGCGATGCTCATTTCGCGTCCTCGCTTTGATTCGGCACCTCGGACGGCATGGAGCCGGAATAGCCGAGCATGGAACGGCAAAGCTCTAGCATTTCATGGAATGCGTTAACTTGGCCGTCATAGAAGTCTCGGTCGCTCTTTCTGCGGACATCGAATCTGGAAAGTCCGGCTTCATGACAGCGACTTTTCGCCCAGTCGATGATCTCGTTGAGGGTCTTGTCTTTCTCGGTCACGTTCGTAGCCATGGCTAGTGTTCCTCTTCTTCGATTCGGATGGTGATGTGGTAGACGCCTTTTTCGGTGCTTGGCTCGCCTAGCCGGTAGTCCGGGCCGAGCACGTAGTCGGCGTTGTCGTCGGGCCAGTAGCCTGACTGGGTGATGCCGTCGAGTATCGCCTTGACCATTGGGGCCGCGTTCTCGGGGTCGAAGCGTCCGTGGGTCAGTGGGTGGATGATGGCGGTCACATGCACCGGCCATTTGGTGGGCGGCTTGAGTTTGCCGCTGTTGATGAGATTGCGGAAGGTGAGCAGGCTCATCGTCTTGACCAGCTTCTTCCTCCGGTATGGCACCGCCCAGCTACGGCTTCGACGGTTCTGTGTCCACCACAGTGGCTTGCTGATGGCGAGGTCAATGTCATGCCGCATGGTCGGCCTCCTGTTCTTCGGCTTCGATTTCACATTCGGGGCATGGGATGGGGCGCGCCGGATACAGCGCGCACCCATGCCTGGGACATACCGGTTCCACGTCCGGCGGCTCCAACCATTCGCGCATATCAGAAGTCAGGCTCTCCGGCTGGCGTGCCCCACGGATCATCGGCCGGAGCCTGCGACTGCTGTTGTGTCTGCTGCGGCTGCTGATAGCCGCCACCGTTGGCGTTGCCGCCCTGGTATCCGCCTGACTGCATCTTCTGCACCTGAGCCGTCGCATAACGCAGGGACGGGCCGATTTCATCCACCTGCAATTCGATGACCGTGCGGTTGGAACCATCATTCGCCTGATAGGAACGCTGCTGCAGTCGGCCCTGCGCGATCACACGCATGCCCTTCGCGAGGCTCTGCGCGCAATGAGTGGCGAGGTCGCGCCACGCGCTACAGCGCATGAACAAAGCCTGACCGTCCTCGAACTGGTTCGTGCTGCGGTTCCAGGAACGCGGCGTGCTGGCGATCGTGAAGCTGGCAACGGATGCGCCGCTGCCAGTGGTACGAATCTCCGGATCGGCGGTAAGGTTGCCGACGATCGTGATAACGGTTTCTCCGGCCATCACTCGGCCTCCTTCACGTCTGCTTCGGTTTCGGTGTCCGGCGTGTCCACTTCCATGACTTCGGCGGTCACGTCATCAGTCGAATCGGTGATTACCGGCTGGAACACGTCGCTGTAGTCCGGCGTGGTTTCGTCAACGCTCGCGGCTTTCTTCGCTTCGATGCTGACCGGCATGTACTTGAAACTGCGGCGGATGATGGTCTTCTTCGCCATCTCCACGAAGTTCTTCGCCCATGGTCCGGTGATCTGTTGGCGGCGGTTGCGTGGCGCGTACTTCTCGCGGTATTCGAGCAGGTCGCGTTTCGACATGTAGTCGGCGTATCGTCCGCCGTTCGGCAGTTGGACGCTGAGATACACGAATTTCAGCTTTTCCTCGCTATGGTCGGCGTCCACGTTCACCTCGTCTGGGCATTCGATGGTCGGCACGCCGTTCTCGTCAAGCTTCAGTTTGATGTTGTCGTCCTCGTAGACGGCTCTCGGCTGCGCGTAGATTCCACTGTTCTCCAACAGTTTCAGCATTCCCTTGTAGCCGATGACGAACGTGGCCTGCTTCTCCCCGTTCGCATAGTTCTTGTTGCCGTAGGGCAGGATGTAGGCTTGGCCGAGTCCGTCCACGTCGGACGGGCGCAAGCCCAGGGCGGCGCATTGCATGAAGCAGGATAGGACGCTGACCGGCGTGCAGTCGGCCAATGCGGGGGTGCGGTTGATGCTGCTGATGCACATCTGCAACAATGCCTCGCTGTCGAGGTTGCCGCCGATGACACGTGCGATCTGCGGCCATGAATGCTCCACAAGCTGCTTGAGCTTGCCTTTCGGGTTGAGCGGCTGTAATTGCTGGCCTTGTGTCTGCTGTGCGATTGCTCCCATGATTATTGCTCCTTTTCTTCGATGGCTTTGAAATCGAATTTGCGGTATGTGGTGGCTTTGACGGTGTATTCCTTGCGGGTCGTCGGCTTGTAGGTGGCTTGGAGGTTGCCGCAGCGGACGCCAGTGTGCGGGCCGATGCGCAGGATGATCTGCTCCTGAAGTTCCTTCTGAGTGGCCTTCAGGTCATTCAGCATTCTGATGGCGCTCTCGTATCTTGCGAGCAGGTTGTAGAGGTAGTCATCGTCGCTTTCGTCCACGATGTCCGGCGTCGGTTCGGGGAACGCCTTCTGCACGTCGCCGCCGGTCAATTGCGGTGGAGTGCCGGAAGTGACGAAATGCCAGAAGTCGGCTGCGGCCTTGTCGATCGCGGCCATGTCCTCCACGTCGGCCTTGAACGGTATCTCCACCGGCTCGTCGTCTCCGATGGCCGCGTATACGTAGCCCCACGTCCATCCGGTGACGAGCGCGTAGAATTCGACTTGAGCCAAGTAGTATGGCGGGATTCGGAGGTTGCCGTCCTCGTCATGCCAGTCCCCCGCTCGACGGTTGCTCGCTGTTTTGATTTCGAGGATTCCGAAACTCCCGTCCTCCCTTTGCAGGATGCCGTCAAGGGAAGCGCGCAGATATGGCCTCTGGCGAACGATGAACTGCTTGTCGGTGCCGTCCGTGACGAGCATTTCCGGATGATTGGCGCGGAAACGCTTACGAAGCTCGTTCTCCAACGCGTTGCCGCGAATGACCGCCCACTTGTCGGAGATGTCCTCCGGTTCCACGCGGCCGGTCTTCTCAAGCCACAAATCATATGGTGTCTTGAAGGAATTCAGGCCGAGGATCGTGCTCATGTCGGAACCGCCCACGCCGGCCTTACGGCTCTTCAGCCAGGCAAGATGCCGTTCGGCCTGCTTGCCCTGCTTGAAACGCTCGATCTGATAGCGTTCCGTGTCTTTGAGTGGGATGCGTTTCATTCCTTCGCCGCCTTCATTTCTTGGACTTCACCGTCGAAAAAATCGATAATGAGATTGCAGATGGCGACCGCCGACGTTTTGAGCTGTGCTTTTTCCTCTTCGTTTTCGGACTTGACGGTGAAAACGCCATCCTTGCTGTTGAAATTGAGTCTCATTTCGCCGTGTCCTTCGAGTAGTTGGCTTTCAAGTCCATCAATTCGCCGTTGAGGAGTTTCGTGGCGAATCCGTAGACCACTTTGTCGTTGGTTTGGAATGCGGTTTTCTGCAATGCGCTGATGGCGTCGAAAATGCCGGTCAATGCGTTGGAGATGATGGCGCGTGGGCTCTCGCACTGTTTTTCCGGTGCCGTCGTCTCATTGCTGGCGGTAGTTGTCTGGCTCATTGGTTCCTCCTTGTTGGCGACTGGTTTCGACGTGACGGTCATGGTTTCTTTCTTCTTTCCTGTTGTGGTGGTTTTCCGTGTCTTGCGTGGCGAATGCTTGTCGTAGGTCGGTAACAGTCCTTCCTTACGGAGCTGGCTGAGAATGTTGCCGACCGTTTTCGGGCTCATGCCGAGCGCTTCGGCTGTTTCCTTGCCGTCGAACGGTAGGCCTTGGTCGATGCGTTTCTTGCAGTGCGCGAGGATGACGTCTCGTTTCGACGGGTTCTCCGGCATGCCCTGCGTGAGGAGTCCGGCCATGCGCAACGCCCGCATTTCGTCGAGTTCGAGACCGGCTTCGCCTGACTCGTCGTAGATTTTTCTCAGTTCGGCGAGTTCCTCGAACGTGTATTCATGTTTCAACGTGTTCCCTTTCTAAGTTTTTCGATGAGCGCGTGGTTGTCGTGGATGAACTTGGCCACGTCGATTCCCTGCTGGGCGAGGGTCGGCTTGTTGTCGCCGACGCGTGCTTTCCCGTCGTTTGTGACGGTCGGACGGCTTTTAATCCGTGTGCCGGAGCGAGCGTGCCGTTTTTTCATCTCGCCACCGTTCTTCGGTATTCGTGCGCCGAAGCCCACCGTTCGGCCACGGCGCGTTGGTATCTGACCTTGCGCCTGTCCTGATGGCCTTCGGGCGGTTCCACGCCGATTTTCAGATATGGCGGGCCTTTGCCGGTGGAGCGCCAGTTGGCGAGGGTGCGCACGCTCATGCCGAGCATGGTGGCAAGTTCGTTTGGCGTGAGCAGATCGTCACTCATGGTCGTCGGGTGGGCAGTAGCGGCTGATGAAGTATGTTTGGCCTTTGCCGGTTACTTTCGCGGTGCGGTTGATGGTCACGTGGCCGTCCGAATGGGTGATGGCGGTTTCCTTGATGCGGAACAGTCCCAAGTCCATGGCCTTCTGGGTCGGCACGTTGCGGTTCGAGCCGGTCTTGCCCAAGTAGCCGTCCTGCCGAAGGACCTCGAACAGTCGGTTCTGGCCGATGTCCAAACCGTTCTGGCGTAGCATCTTCGCCAGTTCTCCGATCAGGCACGTGCCGTCCGACGCGGCAACGGCGTCCGCGAACCGCGCTTTCGGCTCCAACATCTTGATCTGTGTGTCCTTGGCTTGAAGCTGCTGGTTCTTGCGCTCGATGGTCTTCTGCGCGACGAGTACCGCGCGGGCCATGATGTCCTCGTCGCTATCGGCATCGCCAGCCGGAATGTAGCCGCCAGTCTTGCGAATCTGGGGCAGCACCTCGTGAGTCACCCAACGCTGGAACCGCTTGACGAATTCTCTTGTGACTTCAACTTCCATTCGCCCTGTCTGGCGTTGCAGGATCGCCTTGTACAGTCCGGGTTCGGAAATTACGGTCATTGTTTGGGTTCCGCCATGGGTATCTATGGGACGTGTACCCTTTTCTTCATCGTCCAGAGTCCTTGTCAACGCTGCGGCGTCACGGTATCCGAGAATCTTGGCGATGTCGGATGCGACGAACATCACCTCGTCGCCATCGGCCAGTGCCCTGACCTTGTTGCCCTCGAACTCGAAAGGTTGGATTTCAGTGCTCATTGGTTGTCCTTTTGCGCGTTTAAGTTGCGTGCCCCGTCCTGAATGTCGCCCATCGGGTCGATGTGGAGGCCGTCGAGCATTTCCGGGGTGTCGCTGCCACCTCCACGTTCGAGGTGCCTTTTGAGTGCAATGTCGATGGCCTGGCATGCGATTCGGGCGGCAAGCGCGGTTGCTTTGCCGAGTCTGTTGCCGGGCAGGGCGACGCTGATCAGGCCGCCGTCCAGCGGCATGTCGAGTTTGCAGATGAGTGCGGGGTCGGATTCCGGGTTGTCGTGGTCGATATCGACGCAGAGCATCCATTTTGCCGACTGTGGTTTGTTTTTGTTCATGGTGTGTTTCCTTTGCTTGTTTGGCGTTGTGCGCCCCATCCTGACGAGTGGATGGGGCTGAGTGGCTGGCGTCGGTGTCGAACCGATGCCGTCCGTGGATTCCTAACGCCCCTTTGACTGTTGGAACGCGACCTGAACGTGTTCGCGGTCGGTGGCGTGGCCGACGGGGATTGGCCGTCAGGCGGACTTTGAAAGGGTTTGCAGACACCGGAATGCCTGCTTCTTGATAGTTAGAGAGAAGAAGATTTGGAATCCGTGGACGGGCGAACCGTCGCCCAACCGAATGCCACGACAGAATGATGTGTATGTAAACGCCGTGGCGGATTTTGTTGTTTGTCGATATTCAGTTATATGTGTCCCCGCCAGCCGACAATGGTGAACGTGGATGTCCGCGAAAACATCCCAGATTTGGTTTGTTTTGTTGGACTGTCGGCTGGTGGGAAGTCTTTAGTCGCGTGGGGCGAATCTGACGATCAGCCATAGGCCTGTCAACAGGTAGATGACGCTCACAAGGATGGTCGCGGCCTGCGAGTCGGCTGTACGCCAAGTGAACAGCAGGGTCACGCTGCTCACGAATCCGATGACGGCGGCTGCGAACTTCAGACGGCGGAGCGTGTAATTCGGCTTCGTGGCTTCGTGGTTGCTGTCGTGGCTGGTCATTTGTCTGCCTCCATTTCCTTGAGGATTCGCCCGCATTCGCGTCGGACGCGCTGCACTTCGGTCTTGGTGAGGTTGAAGTAGTATTGGCCGGTCGATGTGCGGAAGCTCATTCGAGCCATCGGCCTGCCGTCCTGGGCGGTGAAGGCCTGCATATCGAATCCGCCGTCGTCCATCCAGCTCATCTTGTGTTTCCCACCTTGTCGTTGAGCCCGTAGGCGATGCCTTCGATTTCCGCTGGCGTGAAGTCCGCGAGGGTGACGTCTTGGATGCCGTCAACGAGGCTGGCGCTGCCGTCCTCATGGAGGCGGATGTAGAAGCCGCTTGATGCGAGCAGCAGGCATCCGGGCTCATGGAGCGTCGGCGGTTTTGGCGGGTTCAACAGTTGCTGACTCATGTTCGGTGTTCCTTATGCTTTGAATTGCTTGATGCTGTCGATTGGCTGGATGAGGAGCATGATGAGTTGCGTGGAGTTCATATCGAACACTGGAGCTGCTTCTTCGATTTCCTTGATTGTCAGCGGAATGCTACCGTCAAGCCGCTTATCGACGGTGCTGAGCGCACAACCCCACACCTTCGCCAAGTCTCCGCGCGTCTTGCGGTGTCTGACCAGTTCAGCGGCAAGATTCCTGCTTGACGTGTCTATCAGACCGGCCATTCAGTCTCCTCGATGCCTTGGTGGGTGAGGCAGGCGCGCCAGTCGTGCCAGCCGGGGCCGCGCATGTGGCCGCATGGGTAGTGGTCGGGGGTCTTGGTCTTCTTGGTGCTCAACATCTCGTTTTTCCTTTCGACACTTCATAGTGTATTTAATTAACTACATTCATGTCTTCAATTGTATACATCTTCACAGTTCGCGCACAAGTTGGTATTTAATTGGCTATACTGGAGACATGGGAAGCAAAGCAAACGAAATGACACCGCTCGCATCACAGATCATGCGCGAGTGCATCAGACTCCAAAAAGCCAGCGGTATGACCGTCGCCGATTTCGCCAAGGCCTGCGGCTTCAGCCGCGACTACTGGTACAAACACGCGAACCTCAGCCGCCCACTGAATATCGGAGATCTGGAACGCATCAGCCAAGTGACAGGAATCTCCCCTGGCGATATCGTGATGAACTCTCAGCGCCATGCGGTCGAAGCCGCCGAGAGGAAAGCGCAGGCAGGCGGTTATGGTCTTGCCGCCTATGACGCTGCCGGCAAGCGGGAGGCCATCAATGGAGAGGCTGGGCCGGATTACGACGAGCCTGCCTGACCTGCCGATCGACCGGCGCATGACATACGGCGCCATGCGACGCGCGATCATCGGCCTGCCCGTCACCGTGTCCAGCGCCATCCTGCCGGACGGACTATGGGGCTGCTACGACGCATCCAACAGCGTGATACTCATTGACAGGCGCCTCACCTACACGGCGAAAAGATGCGTGCTCACGCATGAGCTGCTGCACTGGAAGCATGGTGACGATGGTTGTGCGAACGATCGTTCGAAGCAGGAACGCCGCTGCCGCACGCAGACAGCGCTCCTATTGGTCAACCCCGCCGAACTCGCACTACTCGAACGCATGTACGAGTACGAATGGCAGATCGCGGACGAACTCAACGTGACCACGCAGGTGTTGGAGGATTACCGGAGCACGCTCGCATCGGCGTAGAATCGACTGCATCCCCCTTGTTTGACGGAAAGAGAGAAGGAACCAATGAGAATCAGACAGAACAATGCGATGCTGGTCAAGCTCAAGGCATGGCTCGGCAAGGACGTGAAAGTGAAGTCGGCGGTCTGCTCCGGCATCGCCGCCGTATGCGTGGTGGCGTTGGCCGTCGGAGCGGCCACCTATGCCGCCAGCGTGCATTCCGCCGCGGTCAAGGAAGCCGCCGAGACGATCGAAGCCGACAATGCCGACTATTCGAAGCTGATAGACGACTACAACAAGCTTGTGGACGAATACAACTCACTGTCGGACGATTACGATACCGCCTCGGAGACGATAGACAAGGCTGACGGCATGAAGGCCGACATAAAGAAGATGGAGGCCACGCGGGACAATCTGCAGGCGCAAATCGAATCGTTGACCGGTCAGGTCGACAACGCCAAGAGGACCAGCGCCTCCGATGGCGTGTGGCAGGTCGGCAAGGACATCGACGCCGGAACGTATCGCGCAAACAATTCCGTGACGGACCGCTGTTACTGGGAGATCTCCGTAGGCGACGACATCGTGCAGAATGATATTCCTGGCGGTGGCTATCCGCAGGTGACGGTGAGCGATGGGCAGCAGTTCAAGCTCCAGAATTGCGGCACGTTCACCAAGCAGTGACGCTCTCTTCCATTTGCCCCACATTTGTGGGGCTTTTTTATATTGCTGCCTTATAAAAAAGAATATTAATAACTAGTACGTCTTGTATATGTATAACGTGGGTAATACCGCAGCAACGGCTTTCTGTTACTTTCGTTATATTCGTTGTATAAATTTGATTATACACTTGAGTGGTGCTATAGTTCAAAGCATTAAATAAAAGCCCACGCGGTTGGTCAGAACCACGCGGGCGAGGAAAACCTAGGACGATTCTCCGTGCACCAGAATACCGCGAGGCATGGAGGGAAAGACGATGAAACCAATGGGATACAAGAACACCGACGCCTTCTACGAGCTCGCCAGCAAAGGACGCCTCGCATACCAGCGAGGCGACAACATCGGAGTCTACGCCATGGCGCAACTCGTACTCGCATACATGTGCGACCAAACCTACGACTGGGACCGCGAACGCAACCAGCCACCCGAGAAGCTGCGCAAGGTCAACGCGCCATGCCGCTACTACACGCTCGGCTGGCGCTCATTCTCCGACGATCATGGAATGGTGATGCTCACTCCGGAGCAAGCCATGAGCGAAGACGCCGACAAAATCATGCGCAAGCGCGAACTCAACGCAAAGAAGCAATTCAGCGACGCCGCCGTATGGCTACAGGAGCGTGGTGTGATCAAGAAGCTGGAACCCGCTTCGCTCGGCAAGAACGCCGGCTTCCTCCTCCTGCTTGGCGACGACGAGGAGAATCTGGCGGTGGAACGGTGGGCGCGCCAATGCCTCGGACTGCCAATGATCTGGTGAGCCAGCCCATCCGTGCCCACATTTTGCCCACACTTTTCCGGTAATTGCAGTGAATTGCAGTGAATTGGAGTGAATTGCAAACCATGCGGGAACCATTGGAAAAACAAGAAAACCCGGCATTCAAGCCGGGTTTCCAAAAGTGCCGCCAGCGGGAATCGAACCCGCAATCCGAAGAGACCGATTTTAAGTCGGTTGCGTATACCAGTTTCGCCATGGCGGCAAGGCATCGAACAAGCCGACGCCCAAGTCATTATGCCACGTTAACGTTCGGCAAGCAATCGCGTGCCGTAATCCAACACAATGCCATCAAGCAAACCGTGCTCGCTGGCCATGAAGGAGTCGATATGCTGACCATGGTCGGCATAGGCCGCTTCGCTGACTTTGGCGAGCACACGATTCCACACCAGTGCACCGCCGCCGACCACGTCAACACGACCCGGGTGAATGGTTTTGTAGGTCAGGCGCTCTTCGCGCGGCATCGTAAGGAACTTGTTATCGACCGCATAAGCGTCTTCCAGCGAGCAGCTGGCACCATCCACCGCGGAATGGTCGTATTCGGTCAATCCCATGGCCAGAGCGGTCATGGTAGTCACTGTGCCAGACACGCCGATGATAGTGCGGGTTTTGCCTGCAGGAACCGTTTTGAACGCTTCATCGATATGCTCGTCGATGTCGGCAATGGCCTCTTGAATCTGCGCTTCGGTAGGCGGATCGTTCTTCAAGTGGCGTTCGGTCATACGCACCGAGCCAATGTTCATGGAGAACGCGGCCTGCACCTGCGTGTTCGGATGGCTTACGCCATCGCCGCCAAGCACCAATTCCGTAGAGCCGCCACCCAAATCAACCACCAAATACGGAGCTTCGACGTCGCGACGAACCACGCTCGTGGCACCAAGGAAGCTTAGATCAGCCTCTTCCGTACCGGGAATGACTTCCGGACGCACGCCGAGGATCTGCTCGATAGTGTCTTCGAATTCCTCACGGTTCTCAGCATCACGAGTGGCCGAAGTGGCAACGAAACGAACGCCATCCACCGGATGCTTTTTCAGCACCTCGGCGAATTCGCGGGCAGCGGCGTAGGCACGTTCCAATGCCTCATCGGCGAAACGATGCGTCTTATCAACATCCTGACCGAGGCGAATCACACGAAGAATACGCGGAACAATATCTTCAACGCCGTCTTCGCTGACTCGGGAGACCTTCAGACGAATCGAGTTCGTACCGCAATCAATGCCGGCAACAGTAACGGATTTCATTGCTTCTTCTTTCTGTCTGAATATGGTTCAGTCTTCGTTTTCCACCGTGCAACGGCATACATTGGGGTCGAATTCATGACGAATCGCCTCCAATGCCATGTCTCCGATCGGATTGGCGCCCTCACCCATCACCAGCGTTTGCGCCAGCAAGGCGTGCAGACACTTGATGCGAACAGGCATGCCGCCGGCACTGGTGCCTTCGATATGCTCTTCGCTGTCTTCCATAGCAACGGCGATTTCATGCCGGAACGCCAAATACAGTTCGTGCGCACGCTCGTAGGCGGCTTTCAGATCGTCATCTTCAGCCAAAAGATCGTTGTACTCCTTCATCTTGCCTTCGGCTTCGATGTGGGAGATGGCTTTCACCGCTTCCGGGCCAGTCAAATAGCAAGTGGTAGGGAAAGGCACACCTCCCGGCAGCAGCGGACGCGTGACCACAGCCAAAGGCCTGCCGCACACGCAACGTGCTCCGACAGCCACCATGCCACGCGGGTAACGACCCAGCTGACGCTCGACCACAGCAATATCATGCTCGGTGGCAGGCTGGTCGAGAACCTTCTTCGCCAAGGTTTTGGCCTGTTCGCTGATTGTCATACCCTGTGTCACTCCTGCTGATCTCCTGATTGCTGTTGGTTGTTGTCTTGTGAAGTCTGCTGCTGGCCACCGGATTCCTGGCTTGTTCCATTCGCATCCGATTCACCGGTTGACGTACTTTCGGACGTTTCCCTCGATTTCGATTTCACTTCGTCCGATTGGTCGGCTTGTTTGAACGAATACGCCATCTCCTTGTACCAAGGCAGTACGGTTTTCTGCGATTCATCCGTCTTTTTTGCATCTTCTGTGGTTTCGCCGGTCACCGCTTCGGGATGTTCCACACGAATCGCCTGTTCTCCTGGAAATACGAATCCCAGACGATCCCTTGCCTGCGCTGTAACGTAAGCTTTGTCATCCCAACGCGCAATGTCGTTTTCCAGTTCCTGCTTTTGCGCTATCAGCGCAGCTTCCTGCTTCTTCAAGCCATTCAATTCAGCCATATTCAGCGCATAGGTATGGAACGTCGACGCCAGCTGGATGGATCCCAAAGCCACGATAAATACCGCCACAAAGAACGCGATGGGGCCAGCGCTGCCCCTTCTGGATGCTTTCTTGCGTGACTTTGAACTCATAGCAATGAAAATACCCGCCGCGTTCGACGAGGAACACGACGGGCACTCTACATCAGCGCATATTCGATGCGCTTACGCTCACTTGGCGATGTACTTCTTGCAGGCCTTGAAAGCGCTGTAGCCAGCATACTGAGCGGTGGAGCCGAGCTCCTCCTCGATCTCGAGCAGGCGGTTGTACTTGGCAATACGCTCGCCACGAGCCGGAGCACCGGTCTTGATCTGGCCGGTGTTCTTTGCCACAGCCAAGTCGGAGATGGTGGTGTCCGGGGTCTCGCCGGAACGGTGGGAAACCATGGAGGTGAAGCCGTTCTTGGTGGCCAGCTCGATGGCGTCGAGGGTCTCGGTGACGGTACCGATCTGGTTCAGCTTGACCAGCAGGGAGTTGGCGGCGCCGAGCTCGATGCCCTTAGCCAGACGTGCCGGGTTGGTGACCAGCAGGTCGTCGCCGACGAACTGCAGACGATCGCCGAGCTTGGCGGTGATGGCAGCCCAGTCTTCCCAGCCTTCTTCCTGGAACGGATCCTCAATGGAGACGATCGGGTACTCGTTGATGAGGTTCTCGTAGAAGTCGAGCATGTAGCCGGCTTCACGATCGTCGCCTTCGAAGTGGTACTTGCCGGTCTCCTTGTTGTAGAACTCGGAGGAAGCCACGTCGAGGGAGATGCCGATCTGCTTGCCCGGCTCGTAGCCGGCGGCGGAGATGGCGTCCATGATGTAGTTCAGGGAGTCCTTGTTGGACTTCATCTTCGGAGCGAAGCCACCCTCGTCGCCGAGGCCAGTGGC